>Cebus_capucinus_imitator_PRJNA485217_SSR047__coassemble_1135_pt1 | contig 24148 bp, 20 predicted proteins | sample Cebus_capucinus_imitator_PRJNA485217_SSR047__metabat2_high_PE_004 | metagenome-assembled genome bin Cebus_capucinus_imitator_PRJNA485217_SSR047
CAGACACGCGACTCGTGGAAGCTCGATCTAGCGCTGCCCGATGGCGGCCAGATCGAGTTGTTTTCGTTCCCGTCGCCACCGCTGCGTCCCAGCCGCCCGGAAGCGCGTGGCCTGCGCCACCTAGCCTTCCGAGTTGGCGCCTTGGAAGCCGCGATCACGCACCTGGCCGCACATCAGGTGGCCTGCGAGCCGATTCGGGTAGATGAGTTCACCGGCCGCCGCTTCACCTTCTTCGCCGACCCGGACCAGCTCCCGCTTGAGCTGTATGAGGATGCTCAATAGCGCCATCTGCGGGCGGATAAGCACCACCTCATCGGCCCAGATGGCAACTGCTCGGCGCTGCGCGTGGCGTTTCCGTACGCAGGCGAATGGGTATACAGTCGGCAGTACCCCGGCTTTGTGCCGGCTTAAAGAGATCTCTGGGAGGGGAACCATGCGTAACATCTGCAAAGCCTTGTGGCTCGCGCTGCCGCTGGCGGCAACCTCAATACTGGCCCAGGCCAGCGACTCGCCGGTCGGGCGCTGGACCACCATCGACGACAGCACCGGCAAACCCAAATCCATCGTGCAGATTGAGCAGGCTGACAACGGCACGCTGACTGGCAAGGTGGTTGAAATTTTGCAATCGAACAAAGGCCCGAACCCGGTCTGCGACAAGTGCGACGGCGAGCGTAAGGGCCAGCCAATCCAGGGCATGACGATCTTGTGGGGCCTGAAGGCAGACAGCCCACAGGTATGGGACGGCGGTTCGATCCTCGATCCGAGTAAAGGCAAGACTTACAAGGCCAAGATCACATTGACCGACGGCGGCAAAAAACTGCAGATGCGCGGCTATATCGGCATTGAGGCGCTGGGCCGCACTCAAACCTGGATCCGCGATTAGCACTATCACCGGCGTGCGAGGGGCACTCGATCCAGCCCCTCGCATGCCAGCCTGACCCAGCCCTACAGCGGAGCGATCGCCGCAGCATGCGATAATGGCGAATCCCCCGGATCGCTTTTGCCATGACCCGCACCGCCCTTGTCACTACCGCCCTGCCCTACGCCAACGGGCCATTGCATCTCGGCCACTTGGTCGGCTATACCCAGGCCGACATCTGGGTACGAGCACGCCGCTTGAACGGCGACAAGACCTGGTTCGTCTGTGCCGATGACACCCACGGTACGCCGATCATGTTGGCGGCGGAAAAAGCGGGGGTCACAGCAGAGGCTTTCATCGCCGCTATCCAGGCCAGCCACGAGCGTGATTTCGCCGCTTTTGGCATTGCCTTCGACCACTACGATTCGACCAACTCGGCGGTTAACCGCGAGTTGACCGAGGCGTTCTATCTCCAGCTCGAACAGGCCAGTCACATCGCGCGCCGCTCGGTGGCGCAGTTCTACGACCCGGCCAAGGGCATGTTCCTGCCCGACCGCTACATCAAAGGCATTTGCCCCAACTGCAGCAGCCCGGACCAGTACGGCGACAATTGCGAAGTCTGTGGCGCCACCTATGCGCCGACCGACCTGAAGGAGCCCAAGTCGGTAATCTCCGGAGCAACCCCGGAGATTCGCGACTCGGAGCATTTCTTCTTTGAGGTCGCGCATTTCGACGCGTTTCTGCGGCAATGGCTGGACGGCGAGGTCGCCCTGCCGGGCGTCAAGGCCAAACTGAGGGAATGGCTGGACGCCGAGGGCGGGCTGCGCGCCTGGGACATCTCGCGCGATGCGCCCTATTTCGGCTTCGAAATCCCCGGTCAACCGGGCAAATATTTCTATGTCTGGCTGGATGCACCGATCGGCTATCTGTGCAGCTTCAAGACGCTGTGCGCCACCATCGGCGAGGACTTCGACGCACACCTGCGCGCGGATACCGCCACCGAACTGCATCACTTCATTGGCAAGGACATCGTCAATTTCCACGGTCTGTTCTGGCCAGCGGTGCTGCATGGCACCGGCCACCGCGCACCGACCCGGCTGCACGTCAACGGCTACCTGACCGTGGATGGCGCCAAGATGTCCAAGTCGCGCGGCACCTTCGTGATGGCGCGTACATACCTTGACGTGGGTCTTGAACCGGAAGCGCTGCGCTACTACATCGCCGCCAAGTCCTCCGGTGGCGTGGATGATTTAGACCTCAACCTGGGCGACTTCGTCGCGCGCGTCAACGCCGATCTGGTCGGCAAGTTCGTCAACCTGGCCAGCCGCTGTGCCGGCTTCATTGGCAAGCGTTTCGACGGCCGGCTGGCGGCTACGCTGCCCGACCCCGCCCAGTACGACCGCTTCGTCGCCGCGCTGGCGCCTATCCGTGAGGCTTATGAGCGCAATGATCCAGCCGCCGCCATCCGCCAGACGATGGCGCTCGCCGACGAAGCCAACCGCTATATCGACGAAACCAAGCCGTGGGTGGTCGCCAAGCAAGACGGAATGGAAACACAGCTGCAAGCGATCTGTAGCCAGGGTCTGAATCTGTTCCGGGTGCTGGCCGCCGCGCTCAAGCCGATCCTGCCACGCACCACCGCCGAAGCCGAAGCTTTTTTGTCCGCACCGGTGACGTCCTGGCAGGACCTGGACCGGCCGCTCGCCGACGGCCATGCGATCCAGCCTTACACCGCTCTGTTCACCCGTATTGATCCGAAACTGATTGACGCCATGACCAACGCTTCCAAAGACACGCTCGCCGCTCCCGCAGCCGCCAAGACCGAACCCAAGCCGGCCGCTGTACCAGCCGCCGAGGGCCCTGCCGTGATCGGCATCGACGATTTCGCCAAGCTCGACCTGCGTATCGGCAAAGTACTCGAATGCGGCTTGGTCGACGGCTCCGACAAGCTGTTGCGCTTCCTACTCGATGCAGGCCCGCTGGGCCAGCGCCAAATTTTCTCGGGTATCCGCGCCAGCTACGGCGAACCTGAGGCTCTGGTCGGCCGCAACGTGGTGTTCATCGCCAACCTAGCCCCGCGCAAGATGCGCTTTGGCCTCAGTGAGGGAATGATCCTGTCGGCCGGCTTCGACGGCGGCGCACTTGCGCTGTTGGACGCAGACGCCGGCGCGCAGCCGGGCATGCCGGTGCGTTGACGGCCGGACTTGCGGGCTGACCGGCTCAGGCCATCTGGACACGGCCAGCTTTTTTCCAATCCCGGCCCCCCACTCTCATGCAGCTGGCCCTGTTCGATTTTGACAACACCGTCACCACCTGCGACACCTACTCCCGGTTCCTGCGTCGGATTGCCACGTCCGCACAGCTGGCGCAGGCACGCTGGAAGGTCGGTCCATGGCTGCTCGGCTACCGCGCCCACCTGGTGTCGGCCAAGGTGATTCGGGCGCGGGTGACCCAGCTTGCATTTGCTGGCCGCAGCGCCGTGGAAGTCGGCGCGCAGGGCGCCAGCTTTGCACATGAGGTCCTGCCGCAGCTGTTGTATCCGCAGATGATGCAACGGATCGAATGGCACCAAACACGCGGCCACACCGTCGTGCTGGTCTCCGCGTCGCTGGATGTGTATCTGGCGCCCTGGTGTGAGCGCCATGGGCTGGCGCTGCTATGTAACCGGCTGGAACAGGACGCTACAGGCTGCCTGACCGGCCGCTACCATGATGCCGATATCGGCCCGGCAAAGGCGAAGCACATTCGCGAGCACTATGATCTGAATGCATACGAGCGCATTCACGCCTATGGCGACAGCGGCGAGGATCGGCCCATGCTCGCGCTCGCACACGAGCGCTGGTACCGCGGTCGGCGCGTCACCTGATCCGTCCAACAACGCGCAGCCCCACGCCACGCCATGCCTGACAGCCCCACCCTAATCGAACGTCTTGACCGTATCCTGCCGCAGACCCAGTGCGGACAGTGCGGCTTCGAGGGTTGCCGCCCCTATGCCGAGGCGATGGCACGCGGCGAGGCCGGGGTCGAACGCTGCCCGCCGGGTGGTGATGCTGGTGCCCGTGCGCTTGCACACGTGCTGGGCATTGCGGCGCGGCCGTATGATCGCGCCCGTGGCGAGTGCACGCCACCGCAGGTGGCGTGGATCGTAGAGGCTGACTGTATCGGTTGTACCAAGTGCATCCAGGCCTGCCCAGTGGATGCTATCGTCGGCGGTGCTCGCTATATGCATACCGTACTGGCGCCCCTGTGCACTGGCTGCGCGCTGTGCCTGCCGGCCTGCCCGGTAGACTGCATCGAACTGCATCCGGGCGCCACGCCGCTTCCCTGAAGCACGTTACGGACGAGCGCGCCCCACACCTGTCCCTGCTTATGCGTCACTATGTAGAGGCACGCTGTAGATCTGACGCGCGTACAGGCCCGATGAACCCGATGTCGCGTGCAATCATTGTCCCCGCCCTGTCAGTGCATTCCATGCCCGCCTCCCCTGTATTCGTGCCTCCCCCGTACACACTCAGCTCCGAACGCAGGTTTCGACTGTGAGCCGCGGCAAGGCCGATCGCATCAAACGCAGCAAGGCGCCGCCGAACCGACTGCCGCCGGAGCTGGCACCGCGACTGCCACCCGGCCAGGTGCTGACCGAACGCTTTCCGATCCTGCACGAGGGTGAAATTCCTCACTACGACCTACAGGACTGGTCGCTGCGCATATTCGGCGCACTCAACCGTGAGTGCCAACTCAGCTATGGGGATCTGCTGGCGATGCCCCAGACCGAACTGAACTGCGACATCCATTGCGTCACACGTTGGTCAAAGTTCGACACGCACTGGTCCGGCGTGCATCTGGCCGACCTGTTGCGGGTGCTGGCACTGAATCCGTGCGGCGCCTACGTAATGGTGCATGCTGACCACGACTACCAGACCAACCTGCCGCTGGCACAGCTGCTGCGGGAAGAGAGTCTGCTCGCGCTCAATTACGCTGGCCAACCGTTGACGCCGCAGCACGGCTGGCCGTTGCGTCTGGTGGTCGCTGGCCGCTATTTCTGGAAGAGCGCCAAGTGGCTGCGCGGACTGGAGTTCCGCGAACACGACCATCCTGGTTTCTGGGAGCGCAATGGCTTCCACAACGACGCCGAACCTTTTCAGGAGCAGCGTTTTTCCGGCGAGGCGTTGGACATCCCGGAGGACGAGTGGGAACGCAAGGACTTTGACTAACGCACACGGATGTCAAACGCCCGCGATCCCCGGTCAAGTCTCTCAGCAGCGTTGTGGTCAGGCGCTCAGCGAACGCCCACTGAGGCATGCAGGCCGGCCAACACCGGCTGCGGCCGCGGGCAAGCGATGAGCGCCCTGCCCGTGGCCATAGGCAACCTTACACCGCTGCGGTGATAACGATCTCGATCTTCCACTCCGGCTTGGCGAGAGCGGCCTGTACTGTCGCACGTGCTGGCGTAAAGCCGGGCGACACCCATTCGTCCCACACTTCGTTCATTGCAGCGAAATCGGCCATGTCTGCCAGGAATATCTCGGCGCGCAAGACTTTGTGCTTGTCACTGGCTGCCAGCGCCAGCAGACGATCGATTTCGGCTAGTACCTGTCGGGTCTGGCCCTTGATGTCGGCGCTCGCATCTTCGGCCACCTGGCCGGCCAGGAAACACAGTCCGTGAGCCACGGTCAGTTCGGACATGCGCGGGCCGGTCTCATATCGTTGCAGCATTTCAGTCTTCCTCAGAATGGACCCCGGCATTGTCCCGCGAAGCGGGCGACCGCGCAGCCCCCCACTTACCCAAGTTTAAGCAGCCGACCCGCGCATGCGATCCATACAAGCTCGCACGCCCCTCCTCTATCTCGGTCTGCTCGATTGAACTTACTGCCCACGCGCAGCGAGCACGCTTTGTCCTATGATGCGCGCCGGCGACATTCGGCGACGCCCGCCGCGATGCTCCATTCGCCAACCTACTACCTCCATAGTGTGGAAGACACGATGACCTGCACCCCCGGATGCCAGTGCGACCGCCCGCTCCAACTACGTCGTCACCGAGCTTCCACGCCTACCTCACGTCTGCTGTGGTCATGACCGACAACACCGCCTCCAACACGTCCTCTTCCCATCACTGGCGCCGTGCCCTGCCCATCGCAGTCAGCCTGGTGATTCTGGCCATGGCGCTGCACGCGCTATCGGCGGAATTCACCGAACATGGCTACCGGCAGATCCGTGAGGCGTTCCGCGCGTTCGGTGTGGGCAAAATCATCCTGGCGCTGCTACTTGGCCTGAGCAGCTATGCCTGCCTGGTCGGCTTTGACAGCATCGGTCTGAAGCGTACTGGTAAGCGTCTGCACCCGGCACGCGTCGGCATCACCGCATTTCTGGCGCATGCCGTCGGCCAGACCCTGGGCTTTGCCGCGCTCACCGGTGGCGCGGTTCGCCTGCGCGGCTATGGCGGCGCCGGGCTGAGCCTGATCGAAATCGGCCAAGTCGTGCTAATGAGCACGCTAGGCTTCGTGTTTGGCGCGTGGGTGCTGCTCGGACTGGCCCTGTGCCTGGAACCGGAAGCGGCCGCACTGGCGTTGCCTATCCTGCCAGCTGCCGTACGTGCAGCCGGCATCACCATTCTGCTCGCGTATGCTGTGATGCTGATCTTGGTCGGCCACCAAGGGCGCGACTTCGGTTTCCGCGCCCACCGTCTGTGGGTACCGGACCGGCGTACGGTCCTGATCGTCACCGCACTGAGCGTGGTCGAACTGGGCTTGGCCAGCGCTGCCTTCTATGTGTTGTTGCCGCCGGCTGCGGGCACCGGCTACTTCGGTTTTGTCGGTCTGTGGCTGGTGTCAGTCCTGGCCGGGTTGATATCGACGGTACCCGCCGGGCTGGGCGTGTTCGAGTGGAGCTTGCTGAAATTGCTACCGCAGGTGGCACCGGCTTCGCTACTGGCTGCAGCGCTGGCCTACCGGGTCACCTACTACCTGGCACCGATGCTGATCTCGATCGCGATGGCCGCCGCGACCGGGCTGCGCAAGCCGGTACTGATAGGCGCCAGCGGAGCACGCATGGCATGGAAGACGCTGCGTCCATGGCTACCACAGATCATCGCGCTGGCAGTGTTCGCGGTCGGCGCGATGCTGGTGATCGACGGTACGTTGCCGACTCCAAAATCTCGGCAGCGCGTGGCACCACTACCGCTGATTGAGACGTCGCATCTGCTGGTCAGTCTTGGCGGTGTGGTGCTGCTACTGGTCGGCCAGGGCTTGCAACGACGCAGCCACGCGGCCTGGGTGCTGGCGCTGGCGATTTGCGTGACGCTGGTACCGCTGGCACCCCTGCGTGGCAGCCACTACTCCGTGGCGCTGTTTTCGCTGCTGACTGCGTTGGCACTGTGGGTAGCACGTCGCGAGTTCTATCGCGAAGGTGCGCTACTCGACGAAGCCTGGTCCTGGCGCTGGGTCGGCAATCTCGGGCTGGTGCTGGTAGCGACGTTCTGGCTGCTGTTCTTCGTCTACAGCCATGTCGAGTACAGCAACGACCTGTGGTGGGAGTTTGCGACCTCGGCCAACGCGCCACGCGCGCTGCGTGCGCTGCTGATCATCTGTGTAGGGGTAATCGTGTTCGGGCTGGCGCGGCTACTGCGCAGCGCGCGCCGTCCGCTGCCACCGGCCGATCCTATCGCCCTGGAGCAGTTGCGGCCGCTGCTCGCCGCCAGCACCGATACTCAGGCCTGCCTGGCCATGACCGGTGACAAGGCGCTGTTGCGCGACGACGCAGGCGCGGGCTTCCTGATGATGCAGCGCTACGGCGGCTCGCTGATCTCGATGGGCGACCCGGTCGGTTCGCCGGAGGTTGCGCGTGAGCTGATCTGGCGCTTCCGCGAGGAGGCCGACCGGCTCGGCTTACGCCCAGTGTTTTATCAGGTTGGCGAACAGCACTGGCAGACCTACCTTGACCTGGGCCTGACCCTGGTCAAGCTCGGCGAAGAAGCGATTGTGCCGTTACAGGGCTTCACCCTGGACGGCCGTGACCGCGCCGAACTGCGCCAGGCGTTCAACAAAGGCAAGCGCTTGGGCCTGAGTTTCCGGCTGCTGCCAGCCGAGGAGGTCGCGCCGCTGCTGCCGCGACTGCGCGAAATCTCTGACCAATGGCTGGAAGAAAAGGCCGGAGACGAAAAAGGCTTTTCACTGGGCAGCTTCGACCCAAACTACCTGTGTCGCTTTCCGATGGCCGTGGTCGAACTCGAAGCCGACCAACGCATTGTCGCCTTTGCCAACATCTGGCAAGCGCCTGGCGGAGGCGAGCTATCCGTAGACCTGATGCGACACGCCGCTGGCGCACCGAAGGGTACGATGGACTACCTGTTCATTGCGCTGTTCCTGTGGGGTGCAGAGCACGGCTACGTGCGCTTCTCGCTGGGCATGGCACCGCTTTCGGGCCTGGCTCAGCATCGTCTGGCTGGGCGCTGGAACCGGTTCGCCAACCTGGTAGCACGCCACGGTGAACGTTTTTACGGCTTCAGCGGCCTGCGCCGCTTCAAGTCCAAGTTCGCACCCAACTGGCGTCCACGCTATCTGGTCGCGCCCGGCGGCGTTCACCTGCCAGCGGCGCTGCTCGACGTGACGCGGTTAATTTCGCTAGATCCACGCCAACACGACTGAGACGACTGAGATATCGACAGCGCAATATGGCGGTGACGTGCGAGCCTCAGATGTCCCGAGGCCATGCCGAAATAGTGGAGATGGCGCCCGCAAAAGGCGCTCGATAAGGGCGCCCTTCTCCCCCGCCGATTGGGCATAGTGAGTCTCGACCACTGCGCAGACTTGGGATTTGTCTGTATAGACTGACGCTTCAAAGCGAACGCTGACCCAATGTCGAAAACGCGTCTGCCATCGAAGTACCACTAGATCACGCGCGTGCGGCAACCGACGGGGGCGCAGTGGCGTTTCCCGCCATTGCGGGAGCTGGCCGAGACACCGACACAACAAGACGAGCAAAGTCAGGCCATATTGGAGGCCCTGCGGCCAGACGTAACCGGCCTATCCCTACAGCACATCCGGATGATGCAAGGCCGCTACATCCGGATGCGATCGCAACCGACCCTTCAACGTATTGGCACCTACGTCACGCAACAACGGATTAGCCGGATCACGGGTATAGCCAGTCGCCTCGCTGGCGAGCGCCGGCGGCAGCACCAGCGCCGGGATCGTGCTGTCTAGTTGTGCGCCCAGAAAGACAGCGGCGGACAGGCGCTCGGCCCCCTCCGGCGGACTTCGCACCCGGTGAACCGCCGCTTTCAGATAGCCGTCGGAGGCAAGTTCGAGCTGCTCGCCGACATTGACGATATAGCTTCCTGGGCTCGGCACAGCATCCAGCCATTGCCCCTGCTCGGTCTGTACCTGCAAGCCGCCGACGCCGTCCTGCACAATCAGCGATAGTAGCTCGCCATCCTTATGCGCTCCCACGCCCTGGTCGTCCTCACCTTCGGCTCGGCCCGGATAGCGGATTAATTTCATGGTCAGCCACGGCGCGTCGCGGTACAACGGCTGAAACACCTCACGCGGCTGTCCAAGCGCCTCTGCACAGGCTTGCAGCACCTGCAACAGCACCTGCTCAATTGCCTGTTGCCACGCGAGCACTACTTCACTCAGCACGGGCAATGCGGCCGGCCACTGGTTTGGGCCGTGCAAACGTAATGCAGGCGAGGACTGCAAACGTTGCCCGCGCACCGGCTCCTCGTCGCGCCCAAGATCGAGCTGCTCACGCCAGTCGGCGCGCCCGCGCGTAAGTTCGGCACCGGCAGCGGTGTAACCACGAAAATGTGCCGAGCCAGTCATCGCGATCGCCTGCTTGTCTGCCTGTGGCAACGCAAATAGCGCTCGCGCCTGCGTCATCAACGCGGCATCCAGCGCAGCCGGAACCGCATGCCCACCGACCCGAAAGAACCCAAATCGGCGCGCGGCCAGGCGCAGCGTTTCCAGCTCGCGCTCGCGTCCGTCAGCACCGGGCGCGAGTGCCGTCAGGTCAATCAGCGGCAGTCCCATCGTATCCACGGTTAAGGAGGTGTCTCATGTAGCTGCTGCAGGATCGTCATCGCCAAAGCCGCGTAGTCCCCTTCGAAATGGTGATCACCCGGCAAGCCCACCCGCCGATTCTGGCTGGGCAGCGACGGACACAATGCATTACTGTCATCGACGCCGTAAATACACACGGTACGCGCGGCCGGCAATTTAGCCACCTCCGGTGCGATCGGTAGTCCATCGTCGTCGTTGGAGATCCAGTTACTGACATGGAACTCATAGTCGGCGAACTTACCGACCGACAGCAGTACGGTGATCCGCACCTCGGCAAGCGTAGCCGCCGGCAAGCGGTTAATCGCCGCCGGTAGTACGTCGGCCCCCTGTGAGAAGCCGATCAGCAACACCCGCGAGCGCTTCCAACGCTGGGTGTACACACGCATGATTCGATCCAGGTCGCTGGCAAAGCCCTGAGGCGTGCGCTCTTGCCAAAAATACCGTAGCGAATCTACGCCCACCACCGGGATGCCTGACTGCGCCAACGCGCCGGCCACCTGCTTGTCCAGGCCGGCCCAACCGCCGTCGCCGGAAACGAAGATTGCGAAGGTATCGCCCTGGCGATCGACCCCTGAGGGCACCTCGACGATCGGCAAGCCTTCCAGGTCCGCCGGCGGCGGCGGCAGGCTGACGCCCTTCTGCGAACCCAGTGATTGCACCGCCGCACGCAGCCCCGGCAGAAGATCGCCGCTAGCGCTGCGCTTGAGCAGGCGCGCCTGCGGGACGTCTTTTATGAAAGTTGCAACCGGCTCCGAATCACGACGCCGGCGCATTGGCTCCGCTGCTAGCCATGGCACCAACAGCGGCGTGGGCTTGAGCGTACCGCCGGATTTGGCCAACCCGGCACCACATATTGCGTGTGCAGGTACCGAGCGCGGATGCAGACCATCGGTGATCAGGCCTGCCAGCACATGTGCCGGCGCCTGAGCTGCCACGGCGTAGGCCAGTGCTGCACCCTCTCCGTCGCCAACCAGTAGCGGCTGCATATAGGTCGGCACGTGGTAGAACGCTTGCAGGTAGCGCGAAAAGTTTTCAACGTCACCCGAGGAAAACACGCATTTCCCAACTGTCTTATCGAGCACCCGATACAGGTGCGCAGTATCCACCACCGCCACCATCGCGCCGTCGGCGCGCAGCGCTTCAATCCTGGCCTGACGTGGCGCGCTCTCGCCGACACCGGCGAACCAGATCACCACCCGCTTCTGTTCCCCCTGTGGGCGCAGCACCGGCACCTGTTCAAAGCGCCCATGGGTGATGGTGTCGGGCTCGGCTGCCAGAGTGCACAGCGACGCCGCCAGCGCACCTGCACCAACCAGCGACTTCCAGAGTTCAAGCCTTCGCATCATCGGGTTCCTGGGAAAAGATCGGGCGGCCGGACCGCCGTTGGGAAAGCGCCATGTCACACATCTATCCCGGGATGCTGCTCGCGCCATTGCGCCAGCGCCTGGCGGTATTGAGCCAGCTGCTCCTCGTAGAGATCGTAGACACATAACGGGCAGCCACTGCCGCAGCATTCGTTATCGGCCGGCCGTTCCGGGGGCTGGGGACGAAATTTGAGCGGATCGTCGGGAAAATCAGCCATCGGGAGCGTGGGCGGGCCAACGTAGAAATAGCGTCCATTGTAAGGGCGGGATGGCGGCTGTGCGGCTGAAGGGGCAAGCCACAGCCGGATGGTCACAATCACCCTTGGTCTGTTATGGAATCAGTCAGTACGCCTATAGATCGCTCTACTTCGGCGCAAGCGGCCAGCGCCCCTCAATCTGATAGCGAGTCTGGCCGAGAAAGCTGCGGATGAGTACGAACTCGTGAGCACACCAGCGCACCGCTTCGCTGCGTTGAGTCGCCAGCACGGTGTCCGTATACAGCAGGGTCAGGTGCGGCGTGAAACGACTATCGCCGATGATGCCTTGCTCAGCCAAGCGCCGTGCCAGCATACGCTGCAACCTAAACAGTCCTTTCACCCCATCCTCTCCGCGCAGCACGCACGGCAGTTGCCGCTGCCGTCCGCCAAAGCTACCGATCCGATCGAAGCGCACTTCAAACGCGTCCATCCGCACCCGGTCCGCCGCGGCCCGAGCACGCGTCAGCAGCGACGGAGGCAGACCGGCGTAGTCCCCCAGGTGATGCAGCGTTACATGCAGACGTTCATGGGCCAGCGGCTGAGCGCGCAAGTGCTCACGCGCGATCAGCTCAATCGTCCGCGCACCGATCAGCGCGGCGGTGTTCGCATCGGGCATCACGGCGAAGAACAGTCGCTCGCTCGGCTTGGCCTCCCCCAGCCCGAGCGACAACTGCGCATCCGCCGAGGAAAGATACAGAAAGGACCGGATGATAGACATGGCCTGCCCGCGTGGCAGCGACGTTTTCGGGGCGCGGATACTAACAGAACCCGGCCGCCCTCCGCCCGATAACGCCCCCCGCGACAAGGACGCTGGCGCAACCGTTAGCACAGCAGCACCCGTGCGAATTGGGTTGACCACTACACACGAGCCGACAACATGCCCTAGGATCAACCTCCCTGGTTTACAAACCCACTCATGCGACGATTGCTTCCCATCCCCTTGCTCGCCGCCCTGTTACAGACCCTGCCTGCGGTAGCGGCCACGCCCCTCTGGGGGGCCAACACCTCCAGTCCGATCGGCACCCCGGCAGCGGATCTCAAGCCCGGACAGTGGTACTGGGGGGGGCTGAACAAGGGCTGGGGACCCATGGCGGTCATCGTCAGTCTGACCGAACAGCGCGCATACGTTTACCGCAACGGCATTCTGATTGGCGTCAGCACCGTCAGCACCGGCAAACCCGGCTATGAAACCCCAACCGGCGTGTTCACAATCCTACAAAAGGACAAAGACCACCGCTCCAACCTATATAACAGCGCGCCAATGCCCTACCAGCAGCGGCTGACCTGGGATGGTGTGGCGCTGCATGCGGGCGGCCTGCCCGGCTATCCGGAGTCACACGGCTGCGTGCACCTGCCCTCAGAATTTGCGCGATTGCTGTTCGAGAACTCCAGCATGGGCATGGTCGTGGTGATATCTAAAGCCGGCGTGAGCCCCACGGCGCTGGTGCATCCGCAGCCACTGAGCCCGATCGATCCGACCACCGGTGCGGATCTGCAACTTCCGCCCCTGGCCAGCGGCGAACTGTACAGTTGGCACCCGGAAGCTTCTACGCGAGGACCGATTTCGATGGTGCTCAGCGACGCTGACCAACAACTGGTGGTGTATCGCAACGGTATCGAAATCGGACGCACACGTGCTCAAGTACGCAACCTGCCAGCGGACTTCGGCACACAGGTCTACATGGCCGGGCAAGGGTTTTTACCGGAGACCTTGCCCGGTTTAGAGGACGTACGCATGCCGAACTGGTTGCATGTAGGCATCGATGGCGACGCCAGCGCACGCGAGGCCGTCGCACCAGAGACCATCGGCAAAGTCCAGGTGCCTCCCGCGTTTTTACGCCAGTTGGTACCGCAGTTGACACCCGGCTCTACGCTGGTCGTCACCACCCGCCCGGTACTCGAATCGACCACGGGGCGCGCCCAGCAGGTGATCGACGCCGAACCGCCACAGGGTCAGTGAGCGAAGCGACTGCACGCGCAGCGCGCCGCACTCACGCGGGAGGTCCGACCGAACCCGCCGGATCCGGCCAAGCCGGCTCGGCTCTACCCGGAGGCTACCAGACGACGACAAAGCGTTTATGCCTTGCGCAGGAACATCGTCTTCAGCACCAAGCCCTTGATCTTGTCCGAGTGGCCTTCAATGTGCTCGGCATCATCCTCGACTAGACGAATGTTACGAATCACCGTGCCCTGCTTGAGCGGGATCGACGACCCTTTGACCTTCAGGTCCTTGATGACGGTTACGGTGTCACCTGCCGACAGCACGTTGCCGTTGCAGTCACGTACCACTACAGATTCGCCTACCGTTTCCTCAAGCGCCCATTCGTAGCCACAGTCAGCACAAATCCACTGCGCGTCATCGACATAAGTATTTTCGAGGGTACATTGCGGGCAGGCAGGCATGGCGGTCCAGGTCAAGGCAGCTAAGAATCAGTGCAAGTATTGTAACGGCCGAGGCGTCGCACGTGGCGCATCTAAGCGGCGCAATGATCGGCAAACCCGCGCGGCAGCGCCCGTACTGAACGCCCCCTTTTTGAGATCAAGCGGCCATCTACAAATCCGCCTTCCCGCCTCAGAGCAGCGCTACAAACGCGATAGCGGCGCCGCCTAAACGCATTCAGCAGCAGCTTAACAATTCGCTACGCGCTGTACCGTAAGCTATTGTCGCGAAAGGCTTTAATGATACCCCCGGTCGCCGCCATCCGGTGACGTACCGTCCACCCGGGCATGTCGCCCGCCGGCATCACGGTATTCCCGTGTCCCCCCACTGCCTTCCCAGAACGCCACCGCCCCTGGCGGGCGGCATCGATCACCTTCATGACACAGGAGTCTCTATGGCCCGTCCCGCCAAGTCCAAGACCCAGCCAATCATCGCCCGCAACGAGGGCAAGGGTCAGCCACTGACAAGCGAGCGAATCGCCGCCGATCTTGCCGCCTTCCGTAAGGCGGGAGGCCGTATCGAAGTGCTTGAGACCCATTTCGGCGCCGCACGCAACGACCCCGACAAGGCCGGCTGACGGACGGACTGGGGGGCTTTAACGCCACCTCGTAGCCCGGACGCGGCGGCTTTTAGCGATCCACTGGCCAGCCCGGCAGGGGGACGTCGATATGCCCCCCCTCCCGACCGCCGCCTGTGGTTCAATTGCAGGGGTCGCCGACACCGCTCTGACTTATGTCCGATACCGCATCTACCCTGCTTCCCAGCCATGTCGCCGGTCCGCGGCCGGATGCGCTGCTTGATGAGACGATAGGCGCTCTGCTCGAGCGCATCGCTCGACGCTGGCCTGAGCGACCAGCCTTGGTGGTACCGGCACAGCATGTGCGACTTAACTACGCGCAACTCGACGCGGCGGTGACCCGGCTCGCGGCCGGTTTGCTGCAGCTCGGACTGCAACCCGGCGATCGTATCGGCATTTGGTCGCTCAACCGCGCCGAATGGGTGCTGATGCAGTTTGCGACCGCACGCGTCGGGCTGATTCTGGTCAACGTCAATCCCGCCTATCGCAGCCACGAGTTGGAGCATGCACTGGCCCTGGTCGAGTGCAATGCCCTAGTGCTGACGCGTCGCTTTAAGACCTCCGATTACCTATCCACGCTGCGCGAGCTTGCCCCTGAGCTCGATGCCAGCGCACCGGGCGCACTGCGCGCTGCGCGATTGCCGACGCTGCGTCACGTGATTGTGCTCGGCGACGAGCCGGCGCTGCCCGGGACTTGGCGTTTCAACGACGTCGCCAACTGCCACGAGCTCGACGTACAAGCGCGCGTGCTGGCCATTCAAGCCTCGCTGTCACCGTACGAACCGATCAACATCCAGTTCACCTCTGGTACGACCGGCTCACCCAAGGGAGCCACGCTCAGCCATCACAATATCGTCAACAACGGATGGTTCATCGGCCAGTGCATGCGTCTGACCGAACACGACCGTTTGTGTATCCCAGTCCCCTTCTACCATTGCTTTGGCATGGTGCTTGGTAATCTCGCCTGCGTCACCCATGGCAGCTGCATGGTGGTGCCGGGTGAGGGCTTCGATCCGCTGACAACGCTACAAACTGTGCAGAACGAGCGCTGCACCGGCCTGCACGGTGTGCCAACGATGTTCATCGCCGAGCTCGAGCATCCACAATTCGGAGAATTCGACCTGTCCTCGCTACGCACCGGCATCATGGCGGGTTCCCCCTGTCCGATTGAGGTGATGCGCAAGGTGGTCGAGCAGATGCACATGGAGCATGTCACGATCGCCTACGGAATGACCGAGACCAGCCCCGTGAGCTTCCAGACCACGCCCGACGATCCGCTGGAACGGCGCGTGGATTCGGTCGGACGTGTGCATCCTTACGTAGAGGTGCGCATCGTCGACAACAACGGCCAAGTGGTGCCGCGTGGCGTGACGGGCGAACTACACACGCGCGGCTACTCGGTGATGAAGGGCTACTGGAACGATCCCAAACATACTGCCGAGGTGCTCGATGCCGAAGGCTGGATGCACACGGGTGATTTGGCCACGATCGACACCGATGGCTATTGCCGCATTGTGGGCCGCCTCAAAGACATGCTCATCCGCGGCGGCGAAAACATTTACCCCCGAGAGATCGAAGAGTTCTTGCACGCACACCCGGCGATCGCTGACGTGCAAGTATTTGGTGTGCCCGACTCGCGTTTCGGCGAAGCGGTGTGCGCCTGGATCCGCCTTGCCGATGGTGCCGAGCTTTCCGTCGAAGACGTGCACGATTACTGCCGGGGTCATATCGCGCATTACAAGGTGCCACGCTATGTGCAGTTCGTCGATGAATTCCCGATGACGATCACCGGAAAGATCCAGAAATACCTGATGCGCGAACAGGCAACTCAGCAGCTCGGGCTCTGAGGCCACCAGCAAAGCGCTTTAAAATCGGTGCCCCCCAAATGCACGTCTGGCCCTGATGTCCGATCTGTACGCCTACCCCGCTATGATTCGCGAGCTGCTACCGCGCTGGAACCAACAAGTTCTCGATGTCGTCGTGCCGACGTTTGAGATCGTCGCGATTCTCGTAGTTTCGGTGCTGACGCGCACGGTCCTGCGCGGCCTACTGCACCGTGTCGGCAAGCGTTACCACGTCCCGGCAGAGATGATGATCGGGTTGCGTCGGGTGGGCGGATTCGTGATCTCGGTGGTCGCCTTGCTAGCAATCCTGCGCGTGTTTGGAGTATCTGGCGCGGTGCTATGGACGGCCTTCACTGGCTTCGCAGCGGTCGGCGCCGTGGCATTTTTTGCGGCATGGAGCGTGCTATCGAACATTTTCTGCACGTTTTTGATCGTCACCACCCGCCCATTCCGCCTGCACGATCACATCGAATTACTGGAGAACGGCGAAAAACCTGGTCTGAAAGGCAAAGTGATCGACATCAACGTGATCTACACCACGTTACAGGAAACCGACGAGGCTCGCGGCAACACCGTACTGCAAATTCCCAACAGCCTGTTCTTCCAGCGCACCACGCGGCGCTGGCGCGAGAGCGGGTTCGATAACGGCTAGTACCGCTAATACCCCACCGGGATCAGCGCAACTGGCTGTCCTTGCTGCCACGGCGGTTATAACCACCCGCATCGTGGGCCTGCTCGTCCTGCCCCTGCTGGCAGCCAACACATAAACGCACACCCGGCATCACTCTGCGCCGAGCCTCGGGAATCGGCGCATCGCACTGCTCGCAATGGGTCAGCCCCGGGCCGCTGGGTAGCCGGCTACGCGCTCGCTTAATTGCATCATCAACGGTTGCATCGATCTGGTCTTGGACTGCTCCATCACCCGCCCATCCGGTCGCCATCGTGTTCTCCCGACAGGTTCTTGTTCACTGACATGGCGTCGCCCGTGAGGATTCCAAGACCGCACGTGGATACCTCGCGGGACACGTGGATACCCGTAACCAGCGCCCCGCTGCCCCGGCAAGGCCCTAAGAAATAGCCTACACCTGTTCCCGGAACAGCTCACACCGTTCGACTCGCTCGATGGCGAGCGCACCATGTACCCATCAACTACCCACTCAGCGGCGGGCACGCAACGCTACCGGCGCGATACGCCTGAGAAAAACCGATTTTGACCGCCAACGCGGGCTGCGCTGTTAAGCGAAAAGACCATCGATGCCCTTCGTTAGCTGCCGCTATCCGCCGGCGTTCTGGGATCAGGCGAAACCTCGACCTTCAACAGAGGGCTATTGCGCCACCGTCGCGCGGCTTCACAACGCTGAACGTGTTTTTGTCTGATTTGTGCCTTGTATTGTACGTTTGACATGAATTAACACATTTCGACACAGCCACGGATGGACAGACCCCGGGCACGGACTCGGTCGGTAGGTCCCTGCCCACGTTTGCCTCCGTCATCCAGGAGAAGCAAACGTATGCAGCCCAACACCAGCATCGCCGCCAGTCGTCGCCCGTCTGGATCCGAGCAACCTGCCCATTCTCTGCTCAGCCGAGCCGTGTTACTGGCGATGCTACTGGGCAGCACCCAGCAGGCGGCAGCTCAATCCCTGTCTTCCGTGGACGGCCAACTTGGCCGCCCTGATAGCTGGAACAGCACAGAATTCGCCGCAGACTGGGGCTTGGCCGCGATCAATGCACAAGAAGCCTATGCCCGTGGATTGGATGGCAAGGGGGTACGGCTGGGCGTCTTCGATAGCGGCAGCGGCCTCGATCACCCGGAGTTCGTCGGCAAAGATCACCACGCACTGACCCTCGCCGACATACTGACTAACGGTGGCGCCTGCACCAACACCACGGTCCTCAGTGGACCCAACGCCTGTTTCTCCAGCGTCGGCGACCAGGTCGCGATCGACTACGTCGGCTACGCCGCCGACGTGCCGCAAGCCATCCGCAACATCATCGAGACCGGCCCCTATAAGCATGGGATCAGCTACAACATCCACGGCACTCACGTTGCCGGCACCATGGTGGCCAACCGCGACGGCAGCGGTGTACATGGCGTGGCTTATGGGGCTAATTTGACTGCCGCCAAGCTGTTTTTTAACTCGGCCAGCGAATGGCGCAGCGTCGGCAGCATTTACGAGATCGTCAATGCGGTCTCCCAGCTAGGGCCATCCGACACCGCCATCGCCGGGATGTTTACGCAGATGAATGCCGACGGCGTGCGCGCGATCAACCATAGCTGGGGGCTGTCCAGCGAGCCGGATCAGACCCAGATTGACGCGTTTTACGCCGACCTCAGCATGCACCAACATCTGTCCATCTTTGCCGAAGGCTCACGCGAAAAGGGGCTGATCCAAGTCTGGGCCGCCGGCAATACCACCGCCGTGATCCCGAGCCCGGAGCAGAGTCCGATTGCCGGTCTTTACGCGACGCTGCCGCGAGCCTTTCCTGACATCGAGCCGTACTGGCTCAGCGTTGTCAACGTCGATCAAACTCTGCAACTGAGCAACCGCTCCAACAGATGTGGCCTCAGCGCCAATTGGTGCGTGGCCGCGCCCGGCACCAACATCACCTCGACCATATACAGTGAAGACTCGCAGCTAAACGGGCATATCGCCACCGATGCCCGCGGCAATATCTCACTGAATGTCGCCCCTCACCAGCCCAACTATGGTTACGGTGATTTAAGCGGCACCTCCATGGCGGCACCTCACGTCACTGGCGCGTTGGCGTTGCTGATACAGCGCTTCCCTTATCTGGACAACGCACAGATCCGCGACGTGTTACTGACCACCGCAACCGACCTTGGTGCCGCCGGGGTCGACGAGATCTATGGCTGGGGGCTGATCAATCTGCGCAAGGCAATCGATGGCCCTGGCCAACTCCGGGTCGATACCGATGTCGTGATGAACCAACGCGCCGGTGGCCTGCAAACCTGGAGTGGTCAGGCTTGGGATGATTGGCGCAACGACATCGCTGGTCCCGGCAAACTGACTAAGTCCGGCATTGGCTGGCTGCGCTTGAGCGGCGACAACCGCTTCGCCGGCGCCAGTGTGCGCGAGGGCATCCTCGAACTGACCGGCAATAATACGCTGACCGGCACAGTGTCAGTGGACGGGAACGCACTGGTACTGGTTCAAGGCCATTTAAATGGCAGCGACCTGAACATCAATGCGGGCTATGCCGTCGTCAACGGCCACGTCACCAACGGCACCACCACCGTGGCTGCAGGCGCCGTCCTGGCCGGCTCAGGCACGCTGGCCGACACGGTCGTGCGCGGCACGATTGCACCTGGCAACTCAATCGGTACGCTGACCATCGCGGGCAACTATACCCAGGCCGCCGGCTCATATTACGCGCTCGAATTACTGCCCCCGGACCAGGCCGACCAACTCAATGTGAGTGGTCGTGCTGTGTTGCAGGGCGGCACGCTGAAGCCGGTGCTGACTGCAGGCGCTTATTTGCTCGGTCAGCAGTACCACATCGTGCACGCTGATACGGGTGTCAGCGGTGGCTTTGCCTCGCTCGATACCAGCACAATATCGCCGTTCTTGCATCTGCAGCTCGCCTATGGTGGCCACGATGTCGCTCTGAACGTGGCGCGGGGTGCGGCCCTGGTCAGCGCCACACAGACCGCCAACCAGCGGGCGGTGGCCGACGCGGCCGACGCAGCGGACGACGCCGATCCGCTGCTGCAACGCCTAGTGACACTGCAGCCGGCACAGGCACGCGCCGCATTCGAGCATCTGGATGGCGAGCTGCATGCCAGTGCCAAAGCACTGCTGCTGCAAGACGCCCGAGTAGTACGCGATAGCGCGCTGGCGCACGCACGCACGGGCCAGACGCCGTTCGGCGCGCAGCGCGATCCTGACAGCGGGCTGGGCGCCTGGGCCGACGTCGTGCATGCCAGCATCCGTCTCAATGGCGATGGCAATGCCGCACCGTCCCGGCTCGACAGCAACACCACTCTGGTTGGATTGGACCTACAACTAGAAGGTGGCTGGCGCCTGGGCGTACTCGGCGGCGGCGGCAAAGCCAATCTCAAGGTCGCCGAGCGGGGCGCCAAAGCCGATGTCGACACCCGTTACGCTGGCCTCTATGCGGGCCAGCAGTGGAACGGATTCGGCCTGCGGGCCGGCTACGTTCAGAGCTGGCAGGAGCTGGACACTGAGCGTCACGCAGGTGTACTCGACTTGAGCGGCCAAGCCCGCGCCCGCTACGACGCGCGGACTCGTCAGATGTTCGTCGAGGCCGGTTATCGCCTTGAGATCGGTAACGCCGGGCTGGAACCGTTTGTGCAATTGGCACAGGTGCAGCTCACCACCGACGACGCCCACGAGCGCGGCACGGTGGCTTCGCTGGACATCAATGGCGACACCCACAAGACCCATCTGACTACCACGGGCGTGCGCTTCGACCTGGGGCTATCCACACGAGGCCAGCAGCAAGACTGGCTCAGCCTACGCGGCAGCCTGGCCTATCGCCATGCGAACGGCGACATCGAGCCCAGCACGCGCGCCCATTGGCAGACGGGCCAGCAATTTTCTGTCATGGGCAGCCCACTGGCACGCCACGCCACGTTGGCTGAAATCGGCCTGGGAGCCCGTTTATCGCCAAACAGCTTGCTGGAATTCGGTTTCAGCGGCTTATACGCCGGCTCTGGGCATGACAGCGGACTCAATGCGCGGTTCTCAGTCCAATTCTGATTGGTCGCGCCGGACCCGGCTTCCACCGGGTCTGGCGCAAGCCGCAACCAGGCGATTTATGTCTAACCTTACCAAGCCCCGCGTTCCCATTCCCCCTGTCGCATCCATTCGGCGCTGCTTGGACCTTACAGCGCACAGGTGTGGCGGACGCTGGGCATCGTCATATCACTGAACCTCGGTGCGGCCTGGGCCGCGCCACCGCTCCCCGGTATCGGCCGCCCCTCAGCCCAGGTGCAAGGTGCGGTGGCACTGCCACAGCGACTCGTCCTTCAGCAGTCGCTGCAAGGACATGTTCCGCCAGGTTAAGCGTTGAGCTGCGACGACCAATCCGTGGCGGTCGCAGCCGACGGCACGGTGCTGTGGCAACTGATGTTGCCGCCCGGGCGCTACCTTATGAAGGTGCAGCGCCCTGACCGCACGACCCTGAGACTTGTATTGAAGATCGTCCCAGCTCCGGCAGAGTCAACGCTCTACCGACACATACACTAACGGCACGCGCGCTCGGTCGCTGCGCAAGTGACGCGCTTCAAGTTACTTTTTTGGCAAGCGTGATGCCCAGCAGAAACAGCACCACCGCAATGATGATACCTGCCCAGAATAAAAACTTGGCGATACCAATCGAAGCGCCAGCGATGCCGCCGAAGCCGAGTACACCGGCAATGATGCCGATAACGGCAAAGATGATGGCCCACTTAATCATTAACAACTCCCGGATGCGAACATGGTGGTAATGCAGAGATCGCCGCGCAGGAGTGCGATGCGTTACGCGCGGCGCAGACTAGAGCCGGCCACGTCCCGCTTCCGTGAACGCGGTGATTTGATTAAGTGAAGGTGCGCCGAGTCGCAGACCCGGACGAGACCGTTTGGTGCACCGCACATCGCGGTGTCGATTGTTTTAGAATGTCATCCCACGCGACGCTCAGGACCCGTTCCAGACCCGTCGCGTTTTCGTTTCTGCGTAGTTGAGTGCAGGTACAGTTCCCCGGCCGTTGCGCGTCGCCGCGCCCCCATGGAGCCCCACCGATGCTTTTCGAAACCCTCGACACCTCTGGCCACGAACAAGTGGTGTTCTGCCACAATCGAGAGGCCGGGCTGAAGGCAATCATCGCGTTGCACAGCACCCGTCTGGGTCCGGCTTTGGGCGGCGTGCGTATGCGCCCCTATCCCGACAGCGAGGCCGCACTCAACGATGCCCTGCGGCTGAGCCGCACGATGACGTACAAAAATGCACTGGCTGGACTCAATGTCGGCGGTGGCAAGGCCGTGATCATCGGCGACCCCAAAACCGACAAGAGCGAAGTACTGCTACGCGCGTTCGGCCACTTCGTCGAGTCACTGGGGGGGCGCTACATCACCGCCGAGGACGTCGGCACCGACGTCAACGACATGGAGCATATTTACCTGGAGACCGGTTACGTCACCGGTGTGCATCAAGTGCATGGCGGTTCCGGCGACCCCGCACCGTTTACTGCTTACGGTGCGCTACAGGCATTGATGGCCTCGCTGAATCGCAAGCTGGGCCATGAGGAGGTTGGCAAGACCCGTATTGCCGTTCAGGGCCTGGGCCATATTGGTATGGAGCTGGTGAAACTGCTCAAGGAACGCGGCGCTAAGCTGTTTGTGACTGATTTGGACAGCGCATTGGTCGACCGTGCGGTGGCTGAATACGGCGCTGAGGCAGTGAGTCCCGAGGCAATTTATGAGGTCGATGCCGACGTTTTTGCGCCCTGCGCGCTGGAAGGCGCGATCGATGAACGGACACTGCCTCGACTCAAAGCGAGGATCATCTGCGGAACTGCCAATAACCAGCTTTCCAGCCACGCTATCGGTGAAGAATTACACCGGCTCGGGGTGCTGTATGCGCCGGACTACGTGGTGAACGCAGGCGGCGTAATGAACGTATCCTTGGAAATCGATGGCTACAACCGCGAACGTGCGATGCGCCTGATCCGCAGCATCTACCACAACCTGGATAAAGTGTTTGCGTTATCCGAACGCGACGGGTTGACGCCGCAGCAGGCCGCTGATCGCATCGCCGAATCCCGCGTCGAATCGATAAGCAAGCTGAAGTTGCCCCTGGGTCGAACCTCGCCGCGTTTTACCGGCACGCTGCGCGGCGAATAAGCACGCGCGATCCACGCAAAGTTGTGTAGCCGTTATGCATGACCGCATGCGGCTCGACACGTTACCGTGCCGGACTGTGCCGGCGACCTGCCGTGGGTAACTGCGACGAGCGCCCGGCGCTACCTTCATCGCTTGGGCTGAAGCGCACCCGCACGCGGCCTGCCACGTCGCTGGCAAGGCGGACACACTGAGTCGATAATCGGCTGATTCACATATTGGGTGTTATCCATGTCCGACATCGTCATCGCCGCAGCCAAGCGCACCGCGATAGGTTCCTTTCTGGGGCAGTTCAACGGTGTACCCGCGACTACGCTCGGAGCGACTGCGATTCAAGCCGCACTCGAACAGTCCGGGATCCCTGCCGCAGACGTCTCCGAGGTGATCATGGGCTGTGTGCTGCCGGCCAACCTGGGCCAAGCACCGGCACGGCAGGCGGCCATCGCCGCCGGCATCCCGGTCTCGACGGGCGCTCTGACGATCAATAAGGTCTGCGGTTCGGGCATGAAAGCCATCATGCTTGGCCACGATCTGATTAAGGCCGGTTCGGCCACGATCGTGGTTGCCGGCGGTATGGAGTCAATGAGCAATGCTCCGCACTTGCTCCCAAATTCGCGCACCGGCAACCGTTATGGCAACTTCCAGGCGGTAGACCATATGGCCTGGGACGGATTGACCAACCCGTACGATGGCCAGCCAATGGGTGTGTTTGGTGAGAAAGCGGCTGAAAAGTTCGGCTTCACCCGCGAACAGCAGGACGCCTATGCGATTGAGTCGGTCCGGCGCGCACAGTCCGCGCAGGCGTCAGGCGCATTCGACGATGAGATCGTTGCAGTCAAGGTCGCCAGCCGCAAGGGCGAATTGGAGATCGCCAGCGACGAGCAACCC
>Cebus_capucinus_imitator_PRJNA485217_SSR047__coassemble_1140_pt1 | contig 23840 bp, 25 predicted proteins | sample Cebus_capucinus_imitator_PRJNA485217_SSR047__metabat2_high_PE_004 | metagenome-assembled genome bin Cebus_capucinus_imitator_PRJNA485217_SSR047
TATTATGTCGAATCACCCAAAGGCAACAACGCCGGCCAGCGCATGGTGTACAACACCGAGACCGGCGACATGCAGAGCGGCGGCGATGGCTCGCGTGTGCACACGGTGATCCAGCCCAAGAGCAAGGTCGCCGCTCCTGTGACCAAACCGGAGAAGAACTAATGTTGGTCGCTACCGGGCTGCGGAAGCGCTACAAGCAGCGTGAGGTTGTGCGCGAATTTGGCCTGTCGTTGGAAGCCGGCGAGGTGGTCGGCGTGCTCGGCCCCAACGGTGCCGGCAAGACCACCTGCTTCTACATGATCGTCGGATTAGTCGAAGCTGACGCCGGCCGCATCGAGCTAGACGGCCGCGACATTACGGCCGAACCGATGTATCGACGCGCCAAGCTGGGCGTCGGCTACCTGCCCCAGGAGCCTTCGGTGTTCCGTAAGCTCAGTGTCGCCGACAATATTCGGTTAGTGCTAGAGCTGCGCGAGGATTTAGACGCGTCGACACGCGAGAAAGAACTGGCTTCATTGCTAGACGAGCTACAGATCACCCACGTCGGCGGGCAGCTCGGCGCCAGCTTGTCCGGCGGCGAACGCCGTCGCGTGGAGATCGCCCGGGCGCTCGCCGCGCGACCACGGCTGATGCTGCTCGACGAGCCCTTTGCCGGCGTCGACCCGATCTCGGTAGGTGAGATCCAGCGTATCGTCACCCACCTCAAAGAGCGCGGCATCGGCGTATTGATTACTGACCACAACGTACGCGAAACCTTGGGAATCTGCGACCGCGCGTATATTCTCGCCGAGGGCAGCGTTCTCGCGCAGGGGGCTCCGGAGGAGATTCTCGCCAACCCGGATGTTCGCCGCGTCTATCTGGGTGAGACCTTCCGACTCTAGCCCTGCGGCCACTGGCCGGTGTTTTCTCCAACGGGGCACTCAATGAAAGCACGGTTGCAGACATCGATGGGGCAGCACTTGGTGATGACGCCACAGCTGCGTCAAGCTATTCGTTTGCTGCAGATGTCCGCGACCGAGCTGGAATTGGAAATCGCCGAGGCGGTGGAAACCAACCCACTACTGGAGTGGCAAGATGACGTCGCGCCAATGCTGGACACCCAATCGGGCGGAGAACGCGAGGGGACTGCGTCGACTATCGACGAAATGCGCGACAGCATCGAATGGATGCCTGATGAGATCTCATGGGGCGGTGGCATCGGAAGCCATGAAGACGACGATCTGGGCAGTGCGGCCGAGCGCGTTGCTGAACCGGAAACATTAGGCGACCACTTGCTCTGGCAGCTGCATCTGTCGCACCTGTCTGCACGCGACCGCCATATCGGCGCAGCGCTGATCGATGCGCTCGACGAGGATGGTTACCTGCGCGAACCGGTCGCCTCGATCGCCGACACCTTAGCTCCGGAAGTGATCGCTGGCGCAGACGAGATCCTCGCGGTGCTGCACCAAATCCAGCATTTTGATCCGGTCGGGGTAGCCGCACGCTCACTCAGCGAATGCCTGGCATTGCAGCTGGATGTACTCGACCCCGGCATACCCGGTCGCGAACTGGCTCGAGACATTGTTGCTGGCCCGCTCGACCGGCTACCGCGCGCCGGTATCGCCGGACTGGCCCAAGAACTGAAGCGATCGTTTGATGAGGTCGAACAGGCCGTGCAGCTGGTCCGCTCGCTGGACCCGCGCCCCGGCAAACAAGTCGGCGAGCTGGCGGCCGACACCTACGTGACGCCTGACTGCGTGGTCTGGCGCCAACGCGGGGTTTGGCGTGCGGCGCTAGCCGGCCGCTCTCAGCCGCGGGTCACTATCCACCGGGGCTATGAACAGCTGATAAGACGCTGTGGTGAAGCCGACGCCGGTTATTTACGCACTCAGCTTCAGGAAGCGCGCTGGCTGCTGAAGGGTCTGGAAGCTCGCGGCGAGACCCTACTTAAGGTGATGCGCTGCCTGCTCAAACGGCAAGCCGGGTTCCTGAAATTCGGTGAACAGGCGCTCCGCCCGCTGACCCTGCGCGAAATCGCCAGCGAGCTGGGCTTGCACGAATCGACCATCTCACGCGCGATCGCGCGTAAATATGTACGCACCCCTCGCGGAACCATTGCGCTACGCACATTTTTTGCCTCCGGAATTGACACCGACAGCGGCGGCGAGGCCTCAAGCACCGCCATTCAGGCGATGATCCGACGCCTAATCGAGGCGGAGAACCCGCGTAAGCCGTTATCTGACGCCAAGCTGGCCGAGCTACTGAAGACCTCGGGTGTGCCGGTAGCGCGGCGCACCGTTGCGAAGTATCGTGAAGCCATGAATATTTCCGCCTCCCACGAACGCGTGCGCATCGCCTGAGTCGGCGGCGGCGGGATGTTCATTGGCCCACCGAACCCATGGAGGTATCCGATGCGTATTGAGACGTATGGCCAGCAAGTCGAAGTCACTCCCGCCTTGCGTGAGTACGTGGAAACCAAGCTGCAGCGTCTGCAACGCCACTTCGACCAGCACTGCGAAGTCCGCACCCAGCTGGCACTGAAGAAGCCCGATCATCATGTCGTCGCCACCGTGAACCTCCCTGGCCGTACGCTGCACGCCGACGCCAGTGCGCCGACCATGTATGCGGCCATCGACCTGCTCGCCGACAAGCTCGATCGCCTGGTGCTCAAGCACAAGGAAAAGCTACAGGATCATCATGCCCGTGAAGTGCGTGACAATCAGGATTAGGAGGTCGCGTCTGCTTCCGATCTGATCGCATCACGTGAGAGAGGCCGCCAGCCCGCGTTGCATTACGCAGCGTCCGACGATAGGTATCGTTCGGGCCAAGCCGCGTGGCGTTGGCGGGCGGTCTCCTGCGCACTACCCTCAGCGTCGCGGGTGCTCCCCGAGCCACACCAAAGCTCGGATAGGTGTGGGCATCCATTTTTGCTCGGCGCGCCGCCCTGAATGCGCGCAGCGAAGGCGCCATCTGTTCCGGGACCCAGGACATGCCCTGTAACCTGCCTGACTGTCTATGCTCCTAACTGACCTCCTGGCGGCCGTACGCACATCGGTGTCGACCGCCCCCGACTTTGATACCACACTGCGCGAGGCCGCCGCGCTGCTGGCTTGCCGTCAGGCCGGCGCCGACGAGCTGCTGGCGAGCCTGCGCGAGCGCGAAGCACTCGGCTGCACCGCGATCGGCCACGGCATCGCGATCCCGCACGGCCGTTGCGCCACGCTATGCGAACCGCGCGGTGTACTGATCCGGCTGCAACACCCGATCGATTTCGGCGCGACTGAACCGATTGATCTTATGTTCGCGATGGCCGTGCCTGGTCACTACACCGATGAGCACCTGATGTTGCTGGCCGAGCTGGCGGAGCATTTTTCCGACCCGGCGTTCCGCGATGCGTTGCGCCAGGCCCCCGACGAGGCTGCGCTGTTTGCGCTACTCGCTTCACACGCTCCTTCTCAGGCCAGCGCTGCATGAATACCAGCATCACCGCCCGCGAACTATTTGAACAGCAGCGCGAAAAGCTGGCTTTGCGCTGGCTGGCCGGCCAACATGGCGAGAGCCGCGAACTGGAGGCCGGCGGCACCAATGCACGCCGCCCTTCGCTGGCCGGCTACCTCAACACAATTTATCCCAATAAGGTACAGATTCTTGGCACTGAGGAGCTGACCTGGTTGGACGCACTGGATGCACGCCAACGCTGGGAAACGATCGAGAAAATCGTTCAGTACCAGCCCTTGGCGCTAGTGATAAGCAAGAACCAGACCTGCCCCGAAGATCTGCGCGCAGCCGCCGACGAGGCCGGCGTTCCGCTGTGGATCTCGCCCAAGCGCGGCCACGAGCTGCTTAACCATTTGTCTTACCATCTGGCGAGAACGCTGGCGCCACGCGTCATCCTGCACGGCGTGTTCATGGAAATCTACTCGATCGGCGTGCTGATTACCGGTGAGGCCGGCTCAGGCAAGAGCGAATTGGCTCTGGAGTTACTCAGCCGCGGTCATCGGCTTGTCGCCGACGATGCCCCAGAATTTACCCAGATCGCCCCCGACGTACTCGACGGCACCTGCCCCGAGCTACTGCAGGATCTATTGGAAGTGCGCGGTCTGGGCGTACTGAACGTACGCGGGATGTTCGGCGACACCGCCGTCAAAAAGAACAAGTACCTACGCCTGATCGTGCATCTGACCAAACCGATGACCGAACCCACTCCACACGGCTACGAACGGTTGACCGGCGATTCGGGCACCCGCCACGTGTTGGACCTGGACGTGCCGCTAATCACCCTGCCGGTAATGCCTGGGCGCAACCTCGCAGTGCTGACTGAGGCAGCCACCCGATTGCACATTCTGCGAACCAAAGGTATCGACCCGGCGGCGATGTTCATCGCTCGTCACAGCAATCTATTGGAGCGGCGATATCCATGACGGCAGGAGGTGCCACGTTAGTAATCGTTAGCGGCTTGTCCGGCTCGGGCAAATCGGTGGCACTGAAGACGTTTGAAGACCTGGACTACTACTGCTCAGACAACCTGCCGGTAGAGCTGCTACCGGACTTTGTACGCATTCGCCTGGCCGGTGACACCCTCGGTGACCAACGCCTGGCGGTCGGCATCGACGTGCGCAGCCGCAGCGACCTGACTCAGCTGGCACAATGGCGCGAGCGCGCGCAGCAGTACGGGCTGGAGGCACGCTTGCTGTTCTTCGATGCCGGTGACGAGGCGCTGCTCAAACGCTATGCCGATACCCGCCGCCGCCACCCACTGAGCCATCTCGGGCTGTCGCTACCCGAGGCGATCGCGCGCGAGCGAATACTGACCGCGCCATTGCGCGCACAGGCCGATGCGGTGATCGATACCTCCTCACTCAACGTGCATCAATTGCGTCGGCGCGTAGTCACGGAGTTCGCGCTTAGTCAAGAACAGGGCAAGCTGTCGTTATTGTTTGAGTCGTTTGCCTACAAGCGCGGCGTGCCCGCCGAAGCCGACTTTGTATTCGACGCGCGAGTATTGCCCAATCCGCACTGGGAACCGGGCCTGCGCCCGCTCACCGGCCGCGACGGTGGCGTGCGCGACTACCTGGAGGGCCAACCAGAGGTCATGCGCTATGTCGGGCAAATTACTGATCTGCTCGACACCTGGCTGCCTCGCCTGCGCGTCGACACTCGCAGTTACGTGACCATTGCCTTTGGCTGCACCGGCGGCAAGCACCGCTCGGTGTATCTGGCCGAACGACTGGCTCGGCATGCTCGCGAGCAAGGCTGGCCAGAGGTCGCCACGTTCCATCGAGAGCTGGATTGATTCTCACTGGGCGCCGCCCCGAAATATCAGGATCGGCCTACATGGGCCGCTGCATCCCATGCCGCTACGTCTAAAGACGCTATCGTCTGGTCACACGGACCTGTTAACGTTTCACCATGGCCTGTGGCATTCTCCTAATTACTCATCCTGGCATCGGTAGCGCGCTGTTGAGCGTGGCCTCCAGATTGCTACGGCAGCTGCCGTTGAAGACCGAAGCTTTCGAAGTTCCGTTCGATGCCGACCTGGACGCTTTGCTGCCGCAAGCATCAGCTGCGTTGCGGCGGGTCGACGTCGGTGACGGCGTGCTGGTCATGACCGACCTGTACGGCGCCAGTCCGAGCAACCTGGCGCGGCGTGTAGCGCAGCTGGGCACACCGGTACGGCGCGTCTCCTCGCTAAGCCTACCGATGCTGCTGCGAGTAATGAACTACCCCGAACAAGGACTGCAAGATCTCCCCGCCACTGCGGCGGCCGGGACCCGCAACGGAGCGATCATCGACGATGCTTGAACGCGAACTTATCGTATCCAACCGGCTTGGACTGCATGCCAGGGCCACTGCCAAGCTGGTGCGGACTCTGTCATCGTTCCGCTGCAACGCCACCTTGGCTGCCAAAGGGCGTGAAGTCAACGCCAAGAGCATCATGGGCGTCATGCTGCTGGCCGCCGGCCAGGGCACGCCGGTAACGGCGCGCCTGGAGGGCGAGGACGAGGCGCAAGCCCTCGATGCGCTGGTCGCGCTGTTCGAGCGGCGCTTCGACGAGGACAGCTGAACGTGACCGGCAGCGCGCCCGCCCTGCCCGCTCTCCGCCAAACGCGCGCGCGCCGCGCCGACGCGGTATGAGCCTGCGTCTGTGCGGCCATGGCGCGGCACGGGGCAGTGCGCTCGGGCGTGCACGGGTACGCCTGCCACACGTGCTGGAAGTCAGCGAACAGCGCATCGCCGGCAACCGCGTCGACGAGGAGCTGGAACGGCTGCATCACGCAGTCGAGCTTGCACGCGAAGAAATGCACCAGCTGCGCGAGCGCCTGCATGGCGCACTCGTACGCGAGGTCGGCGAGTTCCTTGACCTGCACGCGTTACTGCTCGACGACCCGGAGCTGCTATTCGGACTGGATGAGCTGATCCGCACTGGTCGCTACAGCGCCGACTACGCTCTGCGACTACAGCGCGACCGGCTCGCAGCGGTGTTCGAAGGTATGGAGGATGCCTATCTGAAGAGCCGAATGGACGACCTGGACCACGTCATCGGCCGTATCCACGCCTTCCTGCAGAAACGTCAGCCTGAAACCAAAGGTGTAGCCGGCGAGATTCTGGTCAGCGACAATATCGCGCCATCCGAGCTGGCGCAGCTGCAAGCGCAGGGTGTGGTCGGCATTGTCACCAGCGCCGGCAGCACGCTCTCGCACAGCGCGATTCTGGCACGCAGTCTGCACCTCCCGCTGGTCGTGGGCACTGTCGATGTGCTGCAAAAGGTCAACGACGGTGATGTACTGATCGTCGACGGCGACAGCGGCCAGGTCATTGTCGATCCGACTCCGGCCGACCTGCGTGACTACCGTGCGCGCTTGCGCGAGGTCGCCAAAGAGCAGCGCGAGCTGGGCAGATTGCGGTCCAAACCAACTCGTACGCGCGATGAGATCGATATCGTGCTGCTGGCCAATGCCGAGTCCGCCGAGGACGTGGCACGCGCCCACGCGCTCGGCGCCAGTGGGCTGGGGTTATACCGCACCGAGTTCCTGTTCTTGCAACGTAACGAGCTACCCAGCGAGGATGAGCAGTTCGAGCGTTACCGCGATGTCGTGCTTGGTATGAGCGGCCGGCCGGTAACGATCCGCACGCTCGATCTCGGCGCCGATAAGGCTGATCGCACCGGACTAGTACTGGCCGACGAGGACAACCCCGCGCTGGGACTGCGTGGCGTGCGTCTGATGCTGGCGCGGCCGGCCGTCGCCAAGACTCAACTGCGTGCGATTCTGCGTGCCTCTGGCTATGGCCCGGTAAGGATCCTGATCCCGATGGTCAGCGTGCGCGATGAGATCGTGCAGTTGCGCCGACTTATCAAGCGTCTCACCGCGCAGCTGCGCGAGGAAGACCATGAGGTCGCCGAGCAGGTGCCCCTGGGCGCGATGATCGAAGTGCCCGCTGCCGCACTGGCACTGGAGACCTTTATCGACAAAGTCGATTTCCTATCGATCGGCACCAACGACCTGGTGCAGTATCTGATGGCGGTAGACCGTAATAATGAGGCACTCGGCGCGCTGTATTCGCCACTGCACCCAGCGCTACTTCGGCTGCTCGCGCAGGTCATCGCCACTGCGGCAGCCCACACTAAACCGTTAGCAGTGTGTGGCGAGATCGCCGGTGACCCGAAGCTGGCGCCGATGTTATTGGCACTTGGCCTGCGCGAGTTCAGCCTGCATCCGTCCACGCTACTGGAGGTGCGCCGCATGATCCGCGGGCACCATCTCGACAAGCTGCTGGCACGAGCCCCCAAGCTATTGCGCGCACGCGATCGCAAGGCGATCGAAAAGTGGCTGGAAGATGCCGCAAACGATGCCAGTTGAGCGTGCTCGATTCGCGTTCGTATATAGACTTTATCGATGTGCAGGACGTGTGTAGAAGTCGCACTAATACGTGCTGCGATGTGACACGATGATGACCTCCCGTTTATTTTTTTGTCCGCAATGGACTGGGCGTGTTTCCGCCCGCAGGCGATAATGATGCGCTGTTCACTTGCACCGTCGCATGTCTCCGTAGCGGTGTGACCATATCCAAGGGAGCTGCGCATGGCTGACACCATCCGCCGAGAGCCTGTCTACATGCGCGGTAGAATCCGCGCGACGCTGCCGTTGCGATCCGGTGCAGTTGCACGGCTCAAGGCGTTGTCCCTTGCACGTTCAAACGGCATGGTGGGTTACCTGGCGCCCCGTGCGGAACAAGCCAATCGATGGAGTTTGTGCGTTCGGACTAGCACGTCATCGTTCGGGTGTATCACTTCCCTTTTCCTTGCAACATCGGCACATACCCCCGGCCTGGACGCTATCGCACATGAAGACAGGCTCTGAGACCGCGCGGCAACTGCGGCTATTGTCGGACGCGCTCGACAGCGGGCGCCTAGGGCCGGTTCGCCGTCTAGTCAACACGCTCTCGCCAGCCGAGATCGGCAATCTGCTCGAATCACTTCCACCGGGTAAGCGCGAGGTGGTCTGGGGGTTGGTCGACGCCGAAGACGACGGTGAAGTGTTGCTGCACGTCGGCGAGGAGGTACGCGAGAGTCTGATCGCCGCAATGGACCCGGACGAGATCGTCGCGGCGGTCGAAGACCTGGACATCGACGACCTCGCCAACCTGGTTGAGGATTTGCCTGACACCGTCATCGACGAAGTGCTCAAGTCGATGGATCGCGAGAATCGCGAGCGTTTGGAACAGGTGCTGTCTTATGCCGAAGGCAGCGCCGGACGCTTGATGAATCCGGACGTGGTCACCGTGCGCGCCGACGTTAATGTGGATGTTGTGCTGCGCTACCTGCGCCTGCGTGGCGAACTGCCCGACCACACCGACCACCTGTACGTCGTCAGCCGCCGTCATCAGTATCTAGGCCGGGTCTCACTGGCCTCGTTGGTCACGCATGAGGGCCACAGCCCGGTCAACCGTCTGATCGACGACGAGCAGCCGGCGATCGACGTCGGTGAAGATGCTCAGGAAGTCGCGCGGCAATTCTCTGATCACGACTGGATTTCCGCACCGGTAGTCGACGACAACAACATCCTGCTTGGCCGCATCACCATCGACGACGTGGTCGACATCATCCGCGATCAGGCCGAACACCAGGCGATGAGCGCGGCCGGCCTGGACGAAGATGAGGACATGTTCAGCCCGGCCCGCCGCGCGTTCCGGCGCCGGCTGCTATGGCTGGGAATCAATCTAGGTACTGCGTTCATTGCCTCCAGCGTGGTCAGCCAGTTTGAGGGCACGATCGAAAAGCTGGTCGCGCTGGCGGCGCTGATGCCCATCGTAGCCGGCATGGGAGGCAATGCCGGTACCCAAGTGCTCGCGCTGATGGTACGTGGCCTGGCGTTAGGCCAGATCGGCGCCTCCAACGTGATGACACTGTTGAAGAAGGAGCTGACCGTTGCGCTGATCAACGGTGTTTGCCTGGGGGTAGGCCTGGGGCTGATTGTGTTGGCCTGGTTCCGCCAACCGATGCTCTCTGTGGTGATCGGCTCGGCACTGACGATCAACTTGTGTACCGCCGCGTTCGGCGGTGTGCTGGTGCCAGTGACACTCAAGCGGTTGGGATTTGACCCCGCCCTCGCGGGTGGCGTCATTCTGACCACGCTGACCGATGTAATGGGGTTTTTGAGCTTTCTCGGCCTAGCAACTCTGGTCTTACTGCATTGAAGCGCTCCCGTGCACCGCGCTCGCCATTTGCAATAAATCCGGCTCGCACACCGTCGGTGCGGCGCCAGCTAGGCGACCTCATCGCCATGGCCGTGCTCGGTGCGCATGCCGGCCTGCTCTGGCTGATGTGGGGAGACCGCGCCCTGCCCTCGTGGCTGGGCTGGCTGCTGCTGGTACTCGCGGTGGTAAGCATGTTCGTCTATGCGCACGACAAGCGAGCCGCCCGACGCGGATCCACACGCATACCGGAGACCCGACTGCACCTGCTGGAACTTGCCGGTGGCTGGCCTGGTGCGCTCCTCGCCCAGCGCTGGCTTCGCCACAAGAACCGCAAGCTGAGGTACCAGTTTGCGTTCTGGGCCTGTGCGGTACTACACGAGACCGCGCTCTTGCAGCTGTGGCGAGCGCAGTCACAGATAGCGTCGGGCTGAACGCTCTCACCAGACCTCACGCGGTTGCGCCCTCGAAGCCGCATACTCTACGGGCTGCGTCCTCTGGTTTTGCCACATGCCCCTTCGCCTCGGCCTGCTTCTTGCCATCGTGCTGCCGCTGACCGGATGCATGTCCTTGCCCGACGCCCCCGATCCTGCCCATGGCCATTTCGTCCAGCGTGAATTAAGCGTCGAGGGCCGCAAGTACCGTTATGAGGTCTTTGTCCCGGCGGCCACGGTCGCGCAACCGTGGCCGATCGTACTGTTCCTGCATGGGTCGGGTGAACGCGGGGACGATGGCCATGACCAAACAACGACGGGGTTGGGGCCCTATCTGCGTCGCCACGCCGACAGCTTCCCGGCCCTGGTCGTATTCCCGCAAGTGCCCGACGACGAAGCTTGGAATCATCGCAACGCCCGTATGGCGATAGCAGCGCTGGATGCGGCCAGTCAGGAATTCGGCGCCGACCCCAAACGCAACTACCTGACCGGGATGTCGATGGGCGGTTACGGAACCTGGGAGATCGCATTGCAGCACCCACACCGATTCGCTGCGCTGGTACCGATCTGCGGCGCGCTGACGTCCCCGGATGACGACGATGAACCGATCTTTGTCAGTGGGGTGTCCGACGAGAAGGACGCGTATACCGCGCTGGCCATGCGGCTCAGGCTGGTACCCACCTGGATATTCCATGGGGCGCGCGACCACGTGGTCCGGGCTGATGACGATCGGCTGATCTACCATGCGGGACGCCAGGTCGGTGCTCGCATCCGCTACACCGAATATCCCCGTGGTACCCACAACGTCTGGGACATCACCTACGCCAATCCAGCGATGTGGGACTGGATGTTCGCTCAGCACTTGCCCTGAGCCCGTCCCGCGTGGATCGCCCTATCGGGGCGGCGCGCTCCCCGTTCAATCCTAGCCGGCGCGACGTAGCCGCCGTGCCAGACCACTGAACAGCGCAATGGCCGCCGTCAGCAGCGCCATCAACACGAACTGCATACGGGTGTCCGGGGTGATGATCAGCAGCCCGAAAATCAGCACCAGTAGCGCCAATCCGAGCAACGTCAGCAGCGGGTAGCCTCGCATCCGAAACGGTAGCGGCGTGCCCGCACGGTCGGCGCGCGCACGCAGTACCAGTTGCGATAGCAAGGAGATCGTCCACACTAACAGGCAGGTCGCACCAACGATGTTAAGCAGCACGTGGAGCACTCGATTCGGGTAGACCAGCTCAAGTGCGGCGGCGATGAAGCCGAACAGCACGCTGGCCAGCACCGCCGGCACCGGTACCCCGTGCGGATTGGCCCGCCCGAGTGCGGCCGGCGCTTCGCGCCGCTGTGCTAGCGAATAGATCATCCGTGAAGCACCATAGAGGTTGGCGTTAAGCGCCGACAGCAGTGCGATCACCGCGATCAGGGTGATCGCGGTCGCCGCGCCAGGGATACGGGCAACCTGCAACACCGCCGCGAACGGTGAAGACAGGGCGGGACTGGTCCACGGCACCACTGCGATGATGACGCTCAGTGAGCCGATGTAGAACACCAGAATGCGCCAAGCCACAGTACGGATCGCGCGCGCCAGGCTACGCGAGGGATCATCGGTCTCGGCCGCCGCCACGGCTACGATTTCGGTGCCCCCAAAGGCGAAGACCACCACCAGCAGCGCCGCGCCGATTCCTGACAGCCCCTTTGGCGCGAACCCGCCGTTGCCGGTGAAATTAGACAAACCCGGCGACGGCGCGTGTGGCAGCCAGCCCGCCAGCAACGCCAGGCCGATCAGGATGAAACCCAGGATTGCGGTGATCTTGAGGATTGCGAACCAAAACTCGAATTCGCCGAAGTGGCGCACCCCCATCAAATTGATCGCGGTAAACACCGCCATGAAGGTCAGCGCCGCGATGGGCGCCGACAGCGCCGGCCAGACCGTCGCCAATAATCCGGCCGCGCCAACCGCCTCGGCCGCAATCACGATGACCAATTGCAACCACCACAGCCAACCCACGGTGGCGCCAGCAGTGGCGCCCAACGCATCGGCGGCATAGACCGAGAATGCCCCGCTGGTCGGCCGGGCCGCAGCCATCTCGCCTAGTGCATTCATCACAATGATGACTAACGCGCCGGCAACCAGGTAAGAGATCAACACCGCCGGACCGGCTGCCTGCACGCCGACGCCGGAGCCCAAAAACAAGCCGGCGCCGATCGCGCTGCCTAGGCCCATCATGATCAATTGGCGCGGCTTAAGCGCGTGACCTAGTCCCTGCGCCGGGGAAGAAACGTCGGAAAGGTTCGGCATCGTGGACGCGAGTTTGGTTTGAGCGGAAACGCGACACGATACCTGTTCGAAGCCGTGCTTGCCTCGTCAAGGGTCGTCACCGCCGCAGCGCGTCAGACGCAGTCACGCACCGCGACACCGCTCAGCTCGCTGGGCTGGCGCGCAGCCAGCCACCACACCGCCAACCCTGCCAGCGCCGTGGCGGCGCCGACATAGCCGGTTGCAGTCCAACCAAAACCAGCACTCACCGCCATGCCTCCCAACCACGGACCGAGCGCGTTGGCGATGTTGAAGGCCGAGTGATTGGAGGCCGCCGCTAGGGTCTGTGCCTCACCCGCCACATCCATCAAATGGGTTTGCAACGCTGGACCCAGTGCCACCATGGAACCCACCAGCAACGCACCGAGCAATACCGTCCACCGCGATAGCGCCAGACACGGGAACGCCAGCAGTACCGCCACTGCCCAGACCAGAATCAGCGCAATCGCACGGAACTGGAAGCGGTCAAACAGCCAGCCGCCGAGCTGACCGCCAATCACCGCGCCCAGCCCGAAGGTCGCCATTGCCGGTGGGATCCAGCGCTCAGACACCCCGGTCACCTGAGTCAGGGTCGGCGCGAGGTAGCTGAAGACACAGAACATGCCGGCAAAGCCGACCGATCCAAGCAGCATCGCCAACCACACCGGCATGCGATTGAACGCCTTCAGTTCGCGCAGCGGCCGCTGTGGAGCCTCGTACGCATCGCCCGGCAGCAACCGTGCCACCAGCGCCACCGTCAGCAGCGCGATCAACGCCACCAGCGCAAACGCCCAGCGCCAGCTCAGCAGTTGGCCCAACCAGGTTGCCAGTGGGTTGCCGACCAGCGTCGCCAACGTCAGTCCGAGCATCACCCGACCGACCGCCACCCCACGCTGCTCAGGGCGGCTGATCGACGCGGCTACCAAGGCAGCTACGCCAAAGTAGGCCCCATGCGGTAACCCCGCCAGGAAGCGGAACACCAGCAGTGCCTGATACTCCGGTGCCAGCGCGCTGGTCAGGTTACCGAGCGCATAGAAGCCCATGAGCGCTAGCAATAGCGGACGCCGGCGCAGCCGAGCGCCCACGATCGCCAACAGCGGCGCGCCGACCACGACACCCAGCGCGTAAGCGCTAATCAGATGGCCCACCTGTTGCTCGCTGATCGACAGCCCGCGCATCATGTCGGGCATCAGTCCCATCGCGGCAAACTCGCTGGTACCAATGGCGAACCCTCCCATCGACAGCGCGAACAGAATCAGGATGTGGTCGCGGCGCGACAGCACGGAAAGCGGCGAGGCGGCGCGGGAAAGGGCCATGGCGTCGTCCTTGAAAGAAAGAGAAACGACCGCCCATTATGCACCCATTTGCTGCGCTGCACCATACGCCATCAAGTCACGCTTGCGCGACCTCACGCACTGTGCTTTAAAGCGACGTAACAGCAGCGGGAAGCCGGCCGAGATGCAATATCCAGTAAGCAGGTCTAACCCGTACTACAGCCCCAGCCCGACCGAACCTATGCGCTTTGAGCTTGCGCGTTGCAATCAGCAGCCCGGCACGAAATCCACCGTTGATAGGACGCCACGAACGGCTGTGCCGACGTGGCTGCACCCAGTGCTAGCGCCGACGCCCTCTCGCTCCTGAACACGCTCTTCCGAGCCTTCACGGTCTTGCAATACAGTCGGTGCCACTCTGGTTCCGCAACTGCATGAGGTATCGATGACAACATTGCGCAGCACCAAGGCCGTTCCGCCGACCCAGATCTATTCCAAGCCGCGTGAGGACAAGCGCGTGGTACACGAGGAAATCCAAAATCAGCTTGATGCGTTCCAGCGCTCGGGCGGCCGGATTGAAAAGCTAGGCAACACACCGCTGCGCAAGTCCGCCTGATTTCAACAGTGCGCGCCGTTGCGGCATTGCTCACCGCAACGGGCAGGTTTCTGCATTCTGGCGGGCAGAATCCGGTATCTGCCCGCCTCTGCGACGCGCCCTAATTGGCGACGTCGAGCCGGTTGTTGCTCCGATCAGCGTCAGGCAGCTTTTCATCCGGATCAAGCGTGACATCTAGCACACGCTGCGTGGTTGGCAGCTTGATCGTCGGTGCAGTCTGCTGTATCCACGCCTCCACCGGCACCCGTTGATCCAGATGGCTACCATCAGCCAGGTCTGCACGTAGCATGGCCGGCATTACCAACTTCTGACGGCTGCTCAGCGTGACCAGCAAGCCCCGAGCCGGATCGTGATCAACATACTCGGCGGAGGTCACGCCCATGTCCAACTGCCAGTTATTGAAATACCAGCCGCGCCACCACCAACTGAGATCCTCACCGGCTTCGCTCTGCATCAAGCGGAAGAAGTCCGACGGCGTCGGATGCCGATAGGCCCAGGTTGCAATGTACTTGCGGAAGGCCCGGTCGAAACGCTCCGGCCCGAGAATCTGCTCGCGCAACAGCACCAGACCCAGTGCCCCCTTGAAGTAAATGAGCGAGTGACGGTACTTCTCGCTGGTTGCATCCGCCAGATCCATCAGCGTCGGCGCATCACGGTCCGCGAGCAATGGCAAGATCTCATCGACTGGATTGCCGCCCTTGGGCGCGTATTCCGGGTCGCGCTTGGGCGCGTACTCACCATGGTTAAACGCATCCGAGGCATAGATGTCAATGAAGGTATTAAACCCTTCATCCATGAACGCGTGGCGGCGCTCGTTAGAGCCCACGATCATTGGGAACCAGCCGTGACCAAGTTCATGAGCGGTGATCCAGAACAGGCCTTTGCCGGTATCTTCGTAGCCGTCGAACACAATCCCCGGGTACTCCATGCCGGCACCATGGCCGCCTAGGTTGACCGCCGCCGGCCACGGATACGGATACCAGTGCGAAAAATGCTCGATCGCTCCTTTGACGTATTCGGTGGAGCGCTTCCAGTTCTCAGCGCCTTCCACCGGATACACCGACATCGCCAGCGCTGACTTGCCACCGGGCAAATCGATTCGTGCCGCATCCCAGACGAAGGCTGGAGAGGCCGCAAACGCCACGTCGCGGGTGTGGTCCATGTGGAAACGCCAGGTCTGAGTACCCGCGCGGGTGGGTCGACTGGCCGGATCGGTGACTTCCTCGGGCTTACGAATCATCACCGTGGTGGCACTGACGCGTGCCTGCGCGAGCCGCTGCTGTTGGACAGTCGTCAGCACCTGCTGCGGGTTGACCAGCGCACCGGAACCCGCGACCAGCCAGTTCCACGGCACGGTTACCGCGTAATCGAAATTACCGTACTCCAGGTAGAACTCCGAACCCAGGTAGGGCTGGGTGTCCCAGCCGCGCAGGTCGTCATAGACCGCCATGCGCGGGTACCACTGCGCGATTTCGAAAATTTCGCCATTGCGCGTGGGAGTCACTGCGGTGCGCCCACCCCACACACCCGGGACGGTGTAGGCATAGTCGATGTGCAGCTTCAGCGCCTTACCGTTGCCGGCCAGCGGCTGCGGCAGATCGACACGCATCCGTGTGTCATCCACCAGGAACCGCACCGGCACCCGGCGGCCGCCCTGCTCGACCTCAACCCGAGCGATGCGGAAACCATCGGTCGTCCCGCCAGCGACCTGAGCTCGGCCCGGCCGCGGCGCACGCACATCGCGAGCGCGCGCATCGGCGCGATAGATGTTTTGATCAAGCTGTAGCCACAACACGTCCAGCATGTCCGGGCTGTGATTGGTATAGGTGATCGTTTCCCGGCCACGCAGGGTGTGGGTAGCGGGCTCAAGGGTCGCCTGTAGGTCGTAGTCAGCGCGGTTTTGCCAAAACAGCGGTCCGGGTAAGCCACCGCCGCCGCGGTACGCGTTGGGCGGATCGGGGAGTTGCAGCGGCGCGAACAAGGCATGCGAATCGAAACCATGGGGGGCATCGGACTGCGCCGCGATCGCCGCCGGCGTCGCCAACGCAAACTCTACCAGCACTGCGGCCACCAGGCCGGACAACGCTCGGATCATGGGTCACCGGACAGACGGGGGGAGAACCTATGATATTACCTGTCCGGCCCGTGCCCGGGTCCTGCCATTGGTCCTGCCATTGGTCCTGCCATTGGTCCTGCCATTGGTCCTGGCGGCGGACCGCCAGGGGACTTACGTACCCGTAAGAATCCACTCAGCCCAACAGCGTCTCCAGCACCGCCATCCGCACCGCCACCCCATTGGCGACCTGGCGTAACACCCAAGACTGCGGGCCGTCGGCTACTTCATCGGTCACTTCCACGCCACGGTTGATCGGGCCGGGGTGTAATACGACTGCGTCCGGCGCCGCCCGGCGCAGGCGTTCGGCGTGCAAGCCATATTGCGTGTGGTACTGCTCCAGTGACGGCACCAGGCCCTCTTCCATCCGTTCGCGCTGCAGCCGCAGCATCATCAGCGCATCGACGCCCTCAATCATCGCGTCAAAGTCCTCGCCCACCACACAACCCGCCAGGGTGTCGTCATCCGGCAGCAATGAGGCGGGCCCGCAAACCCTGATCTCGCCAGCGCCGAGCGTACGCAGCGCGTGCAGGTCCGAGCGGGCCACGCGCGAGTGTTTGACGTCGCCCACGATGACGAGCTTGAGCCGAGAAAAGTCAGGTCCCTTAGCCTGGCGCAGCGTCAGCATGTCCAGTAAACCTTGAGTGGGATGCGCGCTGCGGCCATCGCCGGCATTGACCAGGGCGGTCCCCTCGCCGGCCGCTGCGGCCAACTGCTCAACCGCACCGTTGTCGGGATGGCGCACCACGAAACCGCGCACCCCCATCGCCTCCAGGTTCTTCAGCGTATCGCGTGCAGTCTCGCCCTTGCGAGTCGATGAGGTGGAAGCATCGAAGTTCAGCACGTCCGCTCCGAGCCGCTGCGCCGCCAGTTGAAACGAGCTGCGAGTACGCGTAGACGGCTCGAAGAACAGCGTGCAGACCGCGCTGCCGGCAAGCACACCGCGCTTACCGACCCGACCGACCGCCGCATCACGGATTTGACCGGCGCGATCGAGTAATTGCAGCAGGGTTGCACGCGGCAGACCTTCGAGGGTCAGCAAGTGGCGCAGGCATCCGTCCGAATCAAGTTGCATAGCATTCATTACGTAGGGTCGGGGATTAAGGAAGGGGGATGGCCTGATCGGGGGCCGACAGCCAACGCTCGACAATGATCGCGGCGGCGAGCGCGTCCAGCGCTTCAGCATCACGGCGGCGCTTGCGACCCTCGGCGCGCTCGTGAGCAAAGCGGCGCGACGCCTCCACTGAGCTGGAACGTTCGTCGACCAGCACCACCGGTAACCGATAACGCGCACGCAACTGGCGACCAAAGGCGTGGGCGCGACGCCGCGCAGGCTGGTCCTCACCCTCCAGTGTAAGCGGATCGCCAACCACCAGGCCGGCCGGGCGCCAATCTTTGTGCAGTCGATCGAGTACGGCCCAGTCCGGACCATCACCGCGCACCTCGATCATGGCCAGCGCGCGCGCCGCGGCACCCAGCGCGCTGCCAATCGCCACACCGATCCGCCGACTGCCCACATCGAAACCGAACACGGTGGCATCGGCCCGGATCGGCGGCGAGGCGCTAGGCATGTCCGCTGTAGTCCGTCAACCGAAACAGATCCACCCCGATGCGTCCTGCTGCGGCACGCCAGCGCTCGTCCAGGGGCAGCTCGAACAGCAGTTGCGGATCCGATGGCGCAGTCAGCCAACTGTTCTCGGCAATTTCAAATTCAAGCTGCCCTGCCCCCCAGCCGGCGCAACCCAGCGCGACAATGGCATTGCGTGGGCCACTGCCCGCCGCCATCGCCTCGAGAATGTCACGCGAAGTGGTCAGGTACAGCCCTTGAGCCACCTCCAGACTAGAGTCCCACTCACGCGCGTCGTCGTGAATCACGAACCCGCGCTCAGGATGCACGGGGCCACCGGCCAGCACGGTCTGCTCGCGCAACCCCGTGTCCTCGGTGCCGATGCCCATCTGGTTAAGCACCTCGCCCAGGGTGTACTCAGAAGCACGGTTGACCACCACCCCCATCGCGCCGTCATCGTCGTGCTGGCAGATCAGTGCCACGCTGCGCACAAAATTGGGATCGGCCAAGGTCGGCAACGCGATCAGCAGGTGGTGAGTCAAGTGGGTCGTAGCCTGGGACATGGGCCTATTCTACGGGTCCGCCCGGCCTTTGCGGCATTAACGCTAACGCGCATCTACAATGGCTCTATGAGCGGATACTGCACAACCGCACCGGGCCACCCGGTCCACACCCACTATCACGCGCACGAATATGGTTTTCCAAGGCGCGCCGAGGCTGAGCTGTTTGAGCGGCTGGTGCTGGAAATCAACCAAGCCGGGCTGAGCTGGGCGACAATCCTGCGTAAGCGCGATGGTTTCCGCGCCGCCTACGCCCGTTTCGAGGTCGATACGGTGGCCGCGTTCGGGCAGGCCGATGTGGCCCGCCTATTGGCCGATCCAGCCATCATCCGCAATCGGCTGAAGGTGCAGGCGGCAATTCATAACGCCCAGGTGATCCAGCAGTTGCGGTTGAGCCACGGCAGTTTTGCAGCCTGGCTGGATGCACACCACCCTCGCCCAAAGTCAGAGTGGGTCAAATTGTTCAAAAAAAACTTCCGCTTCACGGGCGGGGAGATCACCGGTGAGTTTTTGATGAGCTTGGGTTATCTGCCCGGCGCACATCGTCCCGACTGTCCGGTTTATGCGCGCATTGCGGCACTGGATCCACCGTGGATGCGCGCCGCTGCAGCGGCGCGCTGAACTCGCCGGCTCTTAGCGCGCGCTACAGCGCACTGTCGCTTGGCCCGCCGCCGCGGCGCGACTGTTTCCAGGCACCATTTCACTCCCACCAGCTACCGCATAGCGGTAGCCGCACTTAAGCTTACACGCCCATATAGCGGTGGGGGCGATGATTGAACATCAGCACTAGACTCAATATCAGCGCACCCAGTGCCGAATACAGCACGTTGCGCGGAGTAAGCACCGTCAACGCCACACACATCAGCAGTGCGTCGAATGCCATCTGCACTTTACCTGCACTCCAGCCACGTTCACGCTGCAGGTACACCGCTAAAATTCCTACTCCACCCAGGCTGGCGCGGTGACGGATGAAAAACAAAATACCCAACCCTACCAGCGCGCCGCCCACCAGCGCCGAGTACAACGGACTCACGTGCGCATAGTCTGCCCAGCGTGGCAACAGATCGGTGAGCAGTCCGCAGACGCCTACCGCGACAAAGGTCTTGAGCGTGAACTCCCAGCCCATGCGCCGCACCGAGAGCCAATAAAATGGCAGATTCACCAGCACGAACACTACGCCGAAACTCCAGTTCAGCGCGTAATGCAGCAATAACGCCACGCCGGCCATCCCGCCGATCATGATCCCGCCTTTGGCAAACACTGCCAAGCCGAGCGAGGCCACGAGCGTCGCCAGCAACATGCCCTGCACATCCTCGGCCACCGAATGATGGAACGCGCGGTCATCAGCCGGCGTGCCGGCCGAATCGGCAGGCGGCGTTAACGGGCCAGCGGTGACGACGGTGCCGTCTTCGGGCAACGGCGACTGCTCCGGACGCAGGTCGGTATCGGGAAGGCTCATGGCGGGTACTACCGTGGGGGATGCCAATTAGACACCAATCAGTATGTAGTTGCATATGAAACACAAAGTATGAACTGCCTCGCCTTGCCGATGATCGTCGCGACCGCCCCTACAGCGCAGCCGCCTTGCCACGTGTTAGGCCGGCGAATGAAACGGTTACCGTCGCTATCGGTCGAAGATCGCCACTGCGGAGAAGATGGAAAGATCAACGGCCGTCCCGTTGTGAATATTCGACTGGATTGGGGCCTGATCGAACATTCGCGGCCGGATCGCTTACGCGACTTTTTCTCCCTCCCCAGCCACGCTAATCGAACATCCGCTTGTCCTTGGCGTACTTGCGTGCCTGGTGACGCATGACCAGGCCACGCTTGACCAGGTCATGTAAATACTGGTCAAGCGTCTGCATGCCATGCTGCTGGCCGGTCTGCATCGCCGAGTACATCTGCGCCACCTTGTCCTCGCGGATCAGGTTACGGATCGCCGGAGTGCCCACCATGATCTCCCAGGCGGCGATGCGCCCGCCGCCGATTTTCTTCAGTAGTGTCTGCGAGATTACCGCGCGCAACGATTCGGACAGCATCGACCGCACCATCGACTTCTCGCCGCTCGGGAACACGTCGATGATGCGGTCGACGGTTTTGGCTGCCGACGTGGTGTGCGCCGTACCCAGCACCAAGTGACCAGTCTCTGCAGCCGTCAGTGCCAAGCGAATGGTCTCCAGGTCGCGCAATTCACCGATCAGGATGATGTCAGGATCTTCGCGCAGCGCCGATCGCAGTGCTTCTTTGAAGCCACGGGTATCCCGAAACACCTCGCGCTGATTAATGAGACATTTTTGCGAGGTGTGGACGAACTCGATCGGATCCTCGACGGTCAGGATATGACTACTCTCGCGTTTATTGATGAAATCGATCATCGCCGCCAGGGTGGTCGATTTACCCGAGCCCGTCGGTCCGGTCACCAGAATCAGCCCCTGTGGCTGCTCGATCAACTGGCGAAAAATCGGCGGGCACCCCAGATCTTGCAGAGACGGCACCTCAGACGAAATGATACGAAACACCGCACCCGCACCGCGGTTTTGGGTGAAGGCATTGACGCGGAAACGCCCCAGCGACGAGATCTCGAAAGAAAAATCGACCTCAAGCATTTGCTCGTATTCACCGCGTTGTCTGTCCGACATGATGGCGCACACCAGCGCATGCACCTGGGTGTGGTTGAGCGCGGGCACATCGATACGGCGCACATCACCGTCGACGCGGATCATCGGCGGCAGTCCCGCAGACAGATGCAGGTCTGAGGCGTGGTTGTTGACGGAAAATGCCAGCAGTTCGGCGATATCCACGCGCTGCGCTCCCTGGCCGGCGACTGGAAGGATTCGTCCCTGCCCGGCAGTATAGCGGTCCCGTTTCCCCCAGGAAGGTGCCCGACGTGCCGGTCACACCGTTGCACCACATCCAATCCGCGATAGACGCCGCCGCGCGCGCGCGCGGGCATGCCCCCGCGACGCTACTGGCTGTCTCCAAAACCCAGTCGGCCGCCGCCGTGGCGGCGCTAGCAAGCCAGGGCCAACATCGCTTTGGCGAAAATTATGTGCAGGAAGCCGCCGCCAAGATCGCCGAATTGCGCCCGCTTGAATTGGAATGGCACCTCATCGGTCACCTGCAATCCAACAAGGCCGAGCAGGCTGCCACGCTATTCGACTGGGTGCAGACGCTGGACCGACCCAAACTGGTGTGCGCATTGGCGCGGTACCGTGCGGCAGCACGCGCCCCCCTGAATGTACTGATCCAGGTGAACATCGACGACGAGGCCAGCAAGCACGGCTGCACGCCTGCGCAGATTTCAACGCTGGCTGCGCAAATCGCCACCGAGCCGCGACTGATGCTGCGCGGGTTAATGGCAATCCCGGCCCCGCATCCGGAGTTAGCACGCCGGCGGGAGGCCTTCCGCCACATGCGCGTGTTGTTCGAAGCCCTGGCCGTGCAGCATCCGCAGATCGACACACTTTCGATGGGCATGAGCGGTGACTTTGCCGAAGCGATTGCCGAAGGCGCCACGATGGTACGGGTAGGCACGGCGCTGTTTGGCCCGCGCCCGCAGCGAGACCCAGGCTGATCGGCGTGCTGACAAAGTAACCCTCATTTCGCCGTCGCGATGTCCGCGATCGATACCTCCCATGACTCACCCGAGACTCGACACCATGTCCCAAACTGAAATCGGAACCCAAAACATCACGCCCATTGCCTTTATTGGGGGCGGCAACATGGCACGCAGCTTGATCGCCGGTCTGCTGCGTCAAGGAGTGGACGTTGCGCGCATCCGCGTGGCCGATCCAAATGCCACGATACGCCAGGCGTTAACTGCCGACTTTGGCGTGCAGACATTCGCGGATACCGCCGAAGCCGTTGACGGCGCCGGCACCTGGCTGCTGGCGGTCAAGCCACAAGTGATCTGCGCGGTCTGTCAAACGCTAGCGCCCCGCGCCCAAACCGCCGCCCCGCTGGTGATCTCGATCGCCGCCGGCATCACCAGCGTACAGTTACAGCGCTGGCTGGGCGGCGCCTGCGCGGTAGTCCGTGCGATGCCTAACACCCCCGCTCTGCTCGGCGCCGGGGTCACCGGCCTGCACGCCAATGCCTTGGTCAGCCCGGCCCAGCGCGAGCTAGCCGAACGCCTGCTCAGCAGCGCAGGTGCGACCGTTTGGGTCGAGGACGATGCGCTGATTGATGCGGTGACGGCGGTGTCCGGCAGTGGTCCGGCCTACGTATTCTTATTGGCCGAGGCGATGGAGGCTGCGGCGTTACAGCACGGCCTACCGACGCAGGCGGCACGCACATTGGTGGTCCAGACCATCCTCGGCGCGGGCCGGATGCTGACCGAGGCCGGCGAGGCCCCAGCTGAGCTACGCCGCCGGGTGACCTCGCCCAATGGCACCACCCAAGCTGCAATCGAGACCTTTCAGTCCGGCGGCTTGGAGACGCTGACCGCCCAGGCAATTAATGCGGCCGCACGGCGCGCACGTGAACTGTCTGCGGCCAACGACTGAGCACACGTTCGACGGACTCAGGAGCGAGCGTTGGTTGCGAGGGACGATAAACGCAAGCCCCTCGCGCGTCAGACGTGTTTGTACCCGTCAGGTGTTAGCCGGCAGCGGAATCGCGTTACCCAATGGCTGACCACGCTCGAACGCACTGATGTTTTCCAGCGTGGTCGCCATGATCTGCCCGATCGCCTCACGGGTGAAAAAGGCTTGATGTCCGGTCACGATGACGTTCGGGAACGAGACCAGGCGCTGGATCAGATCGTCAGTGATCACCGTCTCCGACAGGTCATGGAAGAACAAATCGGCCTCTTGTTCGTAGACGTCGATCGCCAGCCCGCCTAGGCGCCCGGATTTCAGCGCCGCGATCACCGCCTCAGTGTCCACCAGTCCGCCCCGGCTGGTATTGACTAGCAGCGTGCCCGGGCGGACCCGCTCCAGCGCGGCCGGGTCGATCAGGTGGTGGGTCTGCGGGGTCAGCGGGCAATGCAGCGAGATCACATGGCTGGACGCCAGCAACTCAGGCAGCGCGACGTACTCGCCGATGCCGGCAAAGGCTGAGGTGGGGTACGGGTCATAGGCCAGCACCTCGCAGCCGAAGCCGCGCATGATCGAGCCGAAGATCCGTCCTATCTTGCCGGTACCGATCACCCCAACCTTGCGTCCATGCAGATCGAAGCCCATCAGCCCATCCAGTTCAAAGTTGCCGTCACGGGTGCGTTGGCTGGCACGGACAATGCGGCGGTTCACCGCCAGCAGCAGGCCCACCGTGAACTCGGCAACCGAGTACGGCGAATAATCGGTGACGCGCACGG
>Cebus_capucinus_imitator_PRJNA485217_SSR047__coassemble_1148_pt1 | contig 23214 bp, 21 predicted proteins | sample Cebus_capucinus_imitator_PRJNA485217_SSR047__metabat2_high_PE_004 | metagenome-assembled genome bin Cebus_capucinus_imitator_PRJNA485217_SSR047
AAACTGGAAAATCTTTACAAAGCGATCGTCGAGTAAAACGCTAAAAATATGCCTCATCAAGTCGCAGCCATACAAAGACGATGTTGGTGGTGATTCCTTTGGCGGCTACAGGCTGCCCGTTTCCGACCCGCCCCCACTACCCCATCCGCCTGAACCGTCAGACGCAGATGGTGCATGTATTCCGCAAGAACGGGACCATACTGAGCGTGCCGTGGTCCGAAGTATTTTTCACTCTTGACCAGGATGCTCGGTTCTGGGAAATTCGCGGTCATGTGTTGAGGGCGGACGGCAACACGGTGGAGGAGACTTTCGCACTTGGGACGATCAGCGCTTTTCTCAGTGTGAAAGGAACAAGAGCATTACAGGGATATTGGGAATTTTTCCGACGTTACATGGCCGAGGGTCCCGAATCAGTCATGAAATACGTTAAACAAGCGCTTCCAGTGGATGGCAAACGTGAGTCGTTCCGCGTCGGCTATGAAGTGCTTACTTCGTATTTTCATAGTTCCACAGCCGTCGGTACGATTCTTCGCATAATCGACTGGCCTATTACCGCCGTATCTTCTCTGGCCCGCTGGCTCGCCATGCGCATTAGCAAGATTCCACGTTGGCCGGCCGAGATTGAGGCCGTGAACGTGGTAACAGCGGATGATCCTTACCATATCGACGCGCGGATCAACCCACCGGAATTGCGCTGATTGCGGTTGATGCATGCAGATGCGGGTGCGGCCGATGGCTGCCTCGGCGGCGATCATGCAACTGCGTGATTCGGTCGAGCACCCGGCGGTGCTGAACAAAATGGAGAAGCTGGATTCAGCGGCTACGCAAACGGCGTCCTATGCGGAGATGCGCGGTGGTCCGGGCGCGGGTATCGGCATCACCGACACCCTGGCGCCCACCGCTGAGGACCTGAAAAACATCCGTGCCAAGGCATGGGTCAGCGGCGGCTACCAAGAGCGCTATGACGAAACCGCGCGCGCGGCCTGGCGGCAGCACTACGACACGCAACTGCAAGCGCTGGACCAAACGGTGATCTCGCCGTTGGCCGAGGCCCATCTCAAGCGATGTGGATGGCTCCCGTAGTGCCTTCGGCACTGCCTTCAATCGGCAGCGCAGGCTAAGGTGAACGTCCTGCCCGATGCCGTAAACGCCATGTCTCACATCCTATGCCGTGGTCTGCTCGGCGCTGTCCTGCTCAGTACCGCCAGCGCCTTGCCTGCCTCAGCGTTGGAGGTGATCGGCCATCGTGGCCGACTTCAGCCCACACAGATCGAGAACGACCTGCACCAGATGCAGGCCACCGCTGCGGCCGGTTTTGGGATCGAGCTGGACCTGCGCCGCAGTCGTGACGGCACACTGTGGGTGCTGCACGACGACACCCTCGATCGCAGCACCAATGGTCACGGCGCAATTGCCGAACGTCGTGACGCAGAGCTGGCGTCGTTACGACTGCGCGCACAGGATGGCCAGCTCAGCGGCGAACCGCTGCCGCGCTTTGAGTCCGTCGCCGCGTGGGCGGCGCGCACGCCTAAGCTGCGACTGCTGCTGGACCTCAAAACCACCCGCGCAACCGAGGTGCTACCGCTGCTGCAACGCTACGGGCTAGGTTCGCGGGTGATCCTGCTGAGCTTCGATCACGCCCAGGCCGAGGAGGCACTGCACAATGGCGGCGGCGCACGCGTGTCGGTACTGGTAACGCACGTACAGGACATTGCCGACTACCGCCGTCTGGCAGCCGGGCGGCCGCTCGCACTGTACCTGCCACAGGCTGCGCCACCGGCACTGTTCGAGGCGGCACATGCCAGTGGCCTGCCGGTCATCAGCGATGCTTTGCCACTGCGCCAAGGGCAGTCGCTGGACGCGCGCGCCGCACACGAAGGATGCATTGCGTACGCGCAATTCCTGGCCACGCATCCTGTCGATGTGCTGGTGTCGGATACGCCGGGCTGCGCGCAAGCCGGCGCTCACCCTAGTTGATTAAACGTACCCGAACCTCGGGCGTGGTCCATGACGCTTTAGACGCCGACTCAGCCCAGGGGGCGCAGCAACAACATCAGGCATAGGCCCAGCATGAACACCGCCATCAGCGTGTCGAGTCCTTGCCAGGCGCGACGATCACGAAATACCGGCAGCAGCAGTCGTGCGCCATAACCCAGCAGGCAAAACCAAAGCACGCTGGCAATGCAGGCGCCCAGCGCAAAGGCCCAGCGCGCCGAATCCAGATAGCGCGTGGACAGACTGCCGAGCAGTACCACCGTATCCAGATAGACGTGCGGATTGAGGAAGGTGAAAGCCAGGCAGGTCAGCAGTACCCGTCGTCGATTGGGCGCATCGTCGGCCGCCGGCGTCAGCGCGCTGGTGCCGCGCCATGCCCGTTGCGCAGCCATCAGTCCGTAGGTGGCCAGGAACGCGGCGCCGCCGAAGCGCAACACCTGCAATAACATCGGCCAGCGCAGCACCAGCGCGCCAATGCCCGCCACGCCTCCGACAATCAGGGTGATGTCGCCGAGCATGCAGATGGCCACAACCGGGCCAACATGGCGCTGCTGCAGTCCTTGGCGCAACAAAAAAGCGTTCTGGGCACCGATGGCAACGATCAGACCAGCGCCAGCGGCGAAGCCAGCGAATGCGGCGGCGAGGAACATATCGGGCTCCGGTTGACGGGGGCGCATCCTCGGCTGATTCCATGAATAAGGCGAGCTATTTATTCTTTAGACTATTAAGAAAATCTAATCTGGAAATCCAGCCGATGGATCTCATCCACCCGCAACTGGCCGCATTTGCCGCCGTACTCGAAGAGGGCAGCTTTGAGCGCGCCGCGCAACGCCTATCGGTGACGCCCTCGGCGGTATCACAACGGGTCAAGGCGCTGGAGGACCGGCTCGGCCAGGTACTGGTGGTTCGTCAGACACCCTGCCGGCCCACCCCGGCCGGCGCTCGTCTGCTGCGTCGGGTCAGGCCGATGCAGGCGCTGGAAGCCGAAGCGCTGGCCGAGATCCTGCCCGGGCAGGGCCCGGGACTGGCCACCCATCCGATCGTCATTGCCGTCAACGATGACTCGCTGGAGACCTGGTTCGTCGCCGCGTTGGCCCAGCTGCACGAGCGCTACGGCTATTTGTTCGACGTGCGCGTGGACGACCAGGACCACACCCTCGCACTGCTGCGCGACGGTTCGGTATTGGGCGCGGTCACGGCCGAGGCGCGGCCATTGCAAGGTTGCAATGTGCTCGCGCTCGGTACCATGCGCTACCACGCGATCGCTTCGCCGGCTTTCGCGGCGCGCTACTTCGCACAGGGGGTCGATGCCGCAGCGCTCGCCCAAGCGCCGATGATTGTCTTCAACCGCAAGGACGCGCTGCAATGGCGTTTCGTGCGCCGGGTCACTCGCGCCCGGCTGACGCCACCGGTGCACTACCTGCCGACGTCGACCAGCTTTGTCGAGGCGGCCGCCCGCGGGCTCGGCTGGTGTCTGGCACATCAAGCCCAGATCGCCACAGCGCAGCGCGCCGGGACCGTTACGGTCATCGATCAGGCGCGCTGGATTGATGTCCCGTTGTACTGGCAGCACGCCGCAGTCCGCTCGACCACATTGCAACGGATTGGGCAGGCGCTGCGTGAGGCTGCGGCCCCGGCCTTGCGCCACTGAACCGCGAGATGCCACATCCGGCATCCGCAAAAATGCATCACGGATAACAGTCCCGATACCGGGCCAGGACGATAGCAGCGCGGGATACGGACTGAGGCTCACTGAACAGGCACGACACCGCATTTCAGAGGTTGCCTTCCGCTGCAGACGGGACAGCCTGAGCGTTGCCTTTTTTGCAACGCCTTCGTGTAAAAAAACTCTTTGAATGCGACACGGCTGGCTCCTTATAGTCAATTCGACTCTTCACACCCGTTTACGCGCCGCGTTTTCGCTGCTCGCGGGCGGGACCAGCCGGTTCCCAGTACGTGCCTCCTGCCAGCCTGTCCGACCCCCTCTCCGCTACCCATGCCGCCGCTGGCGCGCGGGCGGTGGCACGTTGCGACCTGCTCGGCATCGCGCCCTACAGTGACAGTACCGACGGGCTCTACCGCGCCTGGCTGAGCCCCGCTCACCGCGCCGCGCAGCGGGCGGTGGCGGGCTGGATGGCCGAAGCGGGCATGCAGGTCCGGGTCGATGCCGCCTCCAATCTGCTTGGCCGCTATGAAGGCAGCAGCGCCGACGCGCCGGCGCTGCTGATCGGCAGCCATATCGATAGCGTGCGCGACGCCGGCCGCTACGACGGCCCGCTTGGCGTGATGCTTGGGATTGAGTGCGTCGCTCGCCTGCACGCGGCGGGCCGGCGGCTGCCTTTCGCGGTCGAGGTCGTGGCCTTTGGTGATGAAGAAGGCTCGCGTTTTGCCGCGTCCATGTTCACCAGCCGCGCGCTCGCCGGCACACTTGCGGCCGGGGCGCTGGACGGCGTAACCGATGCCGATGGCATCGACGTGGCACAGGCGCTGGCGGACTGGGGTCTGGATGCGACACGGATCGGCCAGGCAGCGCGAGCGCCCGGCAGCGTACTTGGCTATCTGGAAGCGCACATTGAGCAAGGCCCGGTGTTGGAAGCCGAAAACCTGGCGTTGGGCGTGGTCAGTGCGATCGCCGCGCAACTGCGCTTCGCGGTCAGTGTCCGCGGCCGTGCCGGGCATGCCGGCACCACCACGATGCCACTGCGGGCCGATGCGTTGGCCGGCGCTGCCGAATGCGTACTGGCGGCTGAAACGATCGCGCGCCGGGCCGGCTCGGCACTGGTGGCCACCGTCGGACGGCTGCAGGTGCTGCCAGGCGCGACCAATGTCGTCCCCGGGCGGGTCGAGTTCAGCCTGGATGTCCGCGCCGGCAGCAATGCCGAGCGCGACGCGGCCGCCGCGCAGATTCTGCTTAGGTTTCAAGAAATCGCCACCGCACGCGGGCTGACGATCGCCGCCGATCCGGTCCAGGACCTCGCAGCCAGTCCCTGCGATACGCAACTTGTCGAGTTGCTGCAACAGGCCGTGGCGGCCCAGGGCATGCCGGCGCGCACGCTGGTCTCCGGCGCCGGGCACGACGCCATGGTGATGGCGGCGCTGTGCCCGACCGCAATGCTGTTCGTGCGCTGCGCCGGCGGTATCTCACACCACCCGGCCGAGTCTGTGGACCCGGCCGACGCCGGTTTCGCCGTCGCGGCGATGCTGGATTTCATCGAACGATTGGGAGCTACGTTTTGAACATTGAAGTCTTCGGCGAGATCGATCCGCCGCAGCGACTACTGATGGGCCCCGGCCCGGTCAACGCACACCCGCGCGTGCTGCGGGCGATGTCGGCCGATCTGCTCGGGCAGTTCGACCCGGAAATGACCGCGTACATGAACGAGGTCATGGCGCTATACCGGCCGATTTTCGGCACCGCCAACCGCTGGACCTTCCTGGTCGACGGCACTGCGCGCGCCGGGATTGAAGCCGCGCTGGTGTCGCTGGTGGCACCGGGCGAGACCGTGTTGGTGGTTAACTTCGGCCGCTTCGGTCTGCTGCTGACCGAGATCCTCGGCCGCATCGGCGCCAAGGTCGAGAGCGTGGATGCGCCTTGGGGCGAGGTGGTACCACTGGAGGCGATCGAAGCCGCTGCCGCACGCGTACAACCCAGCCTGATCGCCACCATTCACGGCGACACGTCGACCACGATGGCACAGCCGCTGGATGGGTTCGGTGCGCTCTGCCGTAAATACGGCGCACTGTCCTACGTCGACGCCACCGCCACTATCGGTGGCATGGAACTGGCGGCCGATCGCTGGGAGGTGGATGTGGTCACCGGTGGACTGCAAAAGTGCCTGGGCGGACCGTCCGGTTCGGCCCCGATCACGGTATCGGAGGCGGCCGCTGAGCGGATCTTTGCACGCCGCCACGTCGAGCGTGGGATCGCCCGCGAGGATCTGCAGGACGGCTATGCGCCGCGCATCGCGTCCAACTACTTCGACCTGGCGATGGTGATGGACTACTGGTCGGACAAGCGCCTGAATCACCACACCGAGGCGACCACGATGCTGTACGGCGCGCGCGAATGCGCGCGCATCGTGCTGCAAGAAGGACTCGAGCGACGCTACGCCCGCCATCGCGCCGCGGGCCGGGCCGTGACTGCCGGCGCGCGCGCACTGGGGCTGCATGTGTTCGGCGACGACCGCTACCGGATGAGCAACGTCACCGGCGTGGTGATCCCGCCGGAGGTTGATGGCGAACGCGTGCGCCAGCGCATGCGCGAGGACTTTGAAATTGAGATCGGCACTGCGTTCGGACCGCTACAGGGCAAGGTCTGGCGGATTGGTGCGATGGGCTACAACGCGATGAAGCACAAAGTGCTCATCACGCTGGGCGCACTGGAAACGGTGTTGCGTGCCGAAGGCTTGGCTTGCGTGCCCGGCGCCGCCGTCGAGGCTGCGCTGGCGACATGGAACGCGGAGATCGGCGGATGAGCGGTGAGCGCGACCTGGTCGGCTACGGCCCTGCCCTGCCGGACCCACGCTGGCCGGGCGGGGCCAGAGTCGCGGTGCAATTCGTCATCAACTATGAGGAAGGCGGCGAGAACAACGTGCTGTATGGCGATGCGGGCTCGGAAGCGTTCCTATCAGAGATGGTCGGTGCGCAGAGCCATAGCGGGATGCGTGCGATGGCGATGGAGAGCCTGTACGAGTACGGCAGCCGCGCCGGCTTCTGGCGCTTACAGCGGATCTTCACCGAGCGCGACGTGCCAGTGACCGTATTCGGGGTGGCGCAGGCACTGCAGGCCAATCCGGCTGCGGTCGAAGCGATGCTACGCGCCAACTGGGAAATCGCCAGCCACGGCTATCGCTGGATCGACTACCAATACGTGCCTGAAGCGATTGAACGCGAGCACATCGCGCGTGCGGTGGAATTGCACACCGCCGTGACCGGTACCCGGCCGCACGGTTGGTACCAGGGCCGTACCAGCCCCAATACCGCGCGCCTGATGGTCGAACACGGCGGCTTCGTCTACGACGCCGATTCCTATGCCGACGACCTGCCCTACTACGACACCCGTTATGGTCAGCCGCAGCTGATCGTGCCGTACACGCTGGACGTTAACGACATGAAGATCGTCGCCTATAACGGCTTTTCTGAAGGCGAGGCGTTCTTCCGCTATCTGCACGACAGCTTTGAGCAGCTACGCGAGGAAGGGGGGCGGATGCTGTCGATCGGGCTGCATGGACGGATCGCCGGACGGCCCGGTCGCGCGCGCGCGGTGGCGCGCTTTATCGACCACGTGCTCGGCCGTGGCGATGCCTGGATCACCCGGCGAATCGATATCGCCGAGCATTGGCTGCGTGAGCACCCTTGGGTAAGTCCGCGTGCGACGGCCGGCGACACGCCCTCCGCCATCGGCCCAACGACACATGCAGGGAGCCCGGCATGATCGTCAACGACCCGCAGGTGATTGCCGAGGTACGGACGGCCTTTGATGCCTATGAGCAGGCGTTGATGGCCGACGACGTCGCGACGATGGACCGCCTGTTTCATGCCGCACCGAGCACCGTGCGTTACGGGGTTGGCGAAGTGCTGTACGGGATCGAGCAGATCCGCGCTTTCCGCGCCGGCCGCGGAGGCTCACCATCACGCCGGCTGGCGCGTGTAGAAATCGCCGCCTACGGGTGTGACTTCGCCACTGCCAACGCCGAATTCTTCCGCGACGACAGTCCCCGCCGCGGCCGCCAAAGCCAGAGCTGGGTGCGTTTCGCCGATGGTTGGAAGGTCGTGGCCGCGCACGTTTCGCTGGAGGGTACGCACGCATGACCACGCAGCGTCACCCCCACAATGCACTTAGTGAAGTTGACTTCGTCGCGCGCTATCGCGAGTTGTTCGAGCACTCGCCCTGGGTCGTCGAACGCGCCGCTACGCAGCGTCCGTTCGACGATCTGTATGTCGGGCTGATGGCCGTGGTGCATGCCGCCTCGCTTGAAGATCAGGAACGTCTGATCTGCGCCCACCCGGAACTGGCCGGCAAGGCCGCGCTCGATCGCACGCTGACTGCGGCCTCGTCCGCCGAGCAGGCCAGCGCCGGCCTGGACCGCCTGAGCGAAGTCGAGTACGCGCAATTTCACGCACTCAATCAGACCTATCGCCAGCACTTCGGCTTTCCGTTCGTGATCTGCGTACGCCAGCACGACAAGGCCGGGATCCTGGCCGAGCTGGCGCGACGTTTACAACAACCGCGCAGCGCTGAGCGCGCGAGCGCGATCGAAGAGATCGGCAAGATCGTGCAATTACGACTGGAGGCGATGCGATGAGCGTGGAACGGTTGGAACACGAGCTCGTGCGCGAGCTGGGCTATCTGGCACACGGCGGCGAGTCGTGGACGCGTCCGCGCGTGCACCGCGATGGTCACGTCTATGACGTAGTGATCGTCGGTGGCGGCCAAAGCGGGCTCGGGGCAGCCTTCGCGCTACAGCGCGAACGCGTCGGTAACGTGCTGGTAGTGGACGAAAATCCGGAAGGTCTGGAAGGTCCCTGGCTAACGTATGCGCGCATGGTCACACTCCGCACGCCCAAGCAATTGACCTCGATCGACCTGGGCGTGCCGGCACTGACCTTCCGTGCCTGGTGGGAGGCCCAACACGGCACCCAAGGCTGGGAGGCGCTGGACAAGATCCCGCGCGGCGACTGGATGGACTACCTGCGCTGGTACCGAAAGGTGCTAAGGCTGCCGGTGCGTAACGGTACCCGGGTGACGCAGATTGAGCCAGATGCCATGCCAGGCGTGTACCGGCTGCGGTTGGCGATGGGCGCGCCGTTGCTGGCGCGTAAGGTGATCTTGGCCACTGGCATTCAGGGCGGCGGCGCGTGGAGTGTTCCGGAGTGGATTGAGCGCAAGCTGCCGGTGTCCCGTTATGCCCATACCTCCGGGCCAATCGATTACGCGGCACTGGCGGGTAAGCGTATCGGCATCCTCGGCGGCGGCGCCTCGGCATTCGACAACGCCTGCTTCGCTTTGGCCGCAGGCGCCAGCACCGCCGAGGTGTTCGTGCGGCGCACGCAACTGCCGCAGATCAACCCGATACGACACATGGAGCGCAGTGGCCTAATCCCGCGCTTTGCGGCGCTGGAAGACGCCGACAAGTACCAGCTGATCGCCCACTTCTTTGCGCACAACCAGCCTCCGACCAACGATACCTTCAACCGTGCCTGTGCCTTTCCTGGCTTCCAGCTGCACCTGGGCGCGCCTTGGTTGGACGTAACCGAACGCGACAATGAGGTGGTGGTGACCACGGCTCAGGGCGAACACCGCTTTGACTTTTTGGCGATCGCCACCGGACTGGTCACCGATCCGGCACTACGCCCGGAACTTGCAACACTGGCACCGCACATCCTGCGCTGGTCCGACCGCTATCAACCACCGCCGCAGACGCGCAATACGCTACTAGATGCCCATCCCTATCTGGGTCCAGGCTTCGAACTCCTGCCGCGCACGCCGGATTCGGCTGCGACTGTACATGGTCTGTTCGCATTCAACTATTCGGCACTGATCAATCATGGTGTTTCCGCATCCGCACTGTCTGGGCTCAAGTACGCACTGCCGCGGCTGTCGCGCGCGGTCGCCGATCAGCTGTTTGTAGAAGACCGCGATACGGTGGTCGAGGCATTCCTCGACTACGCCGAGCCGGAATTCACCGGGCAATGGCCACGGCCGCTGACCGAGGCGGCGGCATGAGCTCGCTTTCCACCCATGTACTCGATACCGCACACGGCCGGCCTGCACGTGGCGTGGCCTTGCAGTTGTACCGTGATGACACGTTGCTGCACACCGACCACACCGACGCAGACGGGCGTTGCTCGGCACTGAAAACGTTGGCGATCGCGCCTGGCCGCTACCGGCTGGTGTTCTCCGTCGCCGCCTATTTTCGTAGCCAGGACATGGCGCTACCCGAGCCACCGTTCCTGGACGAAGTCAGCATCAACTTCGGCATCGCCGACGAAGGCCACTACCACGTGCCTCTGCTGGTCTCGCCCTATGGCTATTCAACCTATCGGGGCAGCTGATGGGCCGGGGCATCCGCTTCGTGCTGGACGGCGCGGTGGTGGACCTGGGACAGGTCGATCCCACGCTGACTGCGTTGGAGGTATTGCGCGGCACGCTGCGCCGCACCGGTACCAAGGAGGGCTGCGCCGAAGGTGACTGTGGCGCCTGCACCATCGTGATCGGCGAATTGGCTGACCTCCCCATACCGTCCCCGAACGGTCAGGATTTCACTTCCGAGCGGTGTCCACAGCACACCAACGCGCGCTCAGCCCATTCTTCCGCTACCGTGGCCGTGCAATGGCGTGCCGTCAACGCCTGCATCCTGTTGGCGCCGATGCTGGATGGCAAGGCGGTGCTGACGGTAGAGAGCCTGTCCCGGCATGGCGCGCTGCATCCGCTGCAGCAGGCGCTGGTGGACGGCCACGGTTCGCAGTGCGGGTTCTGCACCCCAGGTTTCGTGATGTCGCTATACGCGCGCAGCATCGGCGCACTGGGTACCGAAGCCACCGATGTGGCGGACGTGATCGCCGGCAACTTGTGCCGCTGCACTGGCTACGGCCCGATCCTGGCCGCCGGGCGTGCGATCGTGCCCGACCCCGCACGCGCCGAAAACGTCACCACTGCACTGCTGGAGCTGGCACGCGAGGATGCACTTGGCTACGTCTGGCACGACCCATACAGCGGTATGGCAAGGCACTGCTTCGCCCCGCGCAGTGTCGAGGCACTGGCCGCGCGACTGCTTGAGTATCCCGACGCGCATCTGGTGGCGGGCGCCACCGACGTCGGCCTTTGGGTCACCAAACAGCTGCGCACCCTGGCGACGATCATTCTGATAGGAGGTATCGCCGAGCTACGACAGCTTGAAGAGGATGTTAGCGGTTTGCGTATTGGCGCGGCCGTACGCTACACCGAAGCGCATGCCGCATTGGCGCGGCTGCATCCAGATCTGGGTGAGCTGGTGCGTCGGATCGGTGCACTACAGGTGCGCAATGCCGGCACCCTGGGCGGCAACATCGCTAATGGTTCACCGATTGGAGACACGCCGCCCGCCCTGATCGCACTCGGCGCACAGTTGGTGCTGCGGCGCGGTGATGCACGCCGCACACTGGCGCTGGAAGACTTCTTTATCGACTACGGCAAACAGGATCGCCAACCCGGCGAATTTGTCGAACAGCTGGTCGTGCCGCGCCCGTCCGCCGCCGCCCGGATACACGTGCGCAAGCTGTCCAAGCGTTTTGACAGCGACATATCGGCGGTCTGCGGCGCGGCCTATGTCGAACTTGAGCACGGCCGCGTGCGCACCGCTCGGATCGCCTTCGGCGGGATGGCCGCGACCCCGCGGCGGGCGCACCACGCCGAGGCCGCGCTGCGCGGTGCGCTGTGGGGCGAGGCCGCGCTGGACGCGGCCGCACGTGCCCTGGCCGAAGACTACGCCCCCCTGGACGACGTGCGCGGTAGCGCGCGCTATCGCCTACAGGTGGCCGGTAACTTCTTGCGTGGGATGTGGCTGCGCGAGCTTTCCCAGCAGCCGCTGAGCGTGCTCGAACTGGAGCGCACGGATGGCTGATAGCGGTGTGATCGCCACCCCACCGACCGCACTGGTACACAGCGCACAACGCCATGACAGCGCGCCCGCGCATGTCGATGGCAGCGCGTGCTACATCGACGACACGCCAGCGCCGCCGGATCTGCTGCATCTGGCATTTGGACTGTCCGACCAGGCGCATGCGCGGATCCGTGCACTCGACCTCGCTCCGGTGCGCGCCGCACCCGGTGTGATCGCGGTGTTCACCGCCGCCGATATTCCTGGTGCCAACAATGTCGCGCCGGTGGCGCACGACGACCCGTTGCTGGCCCACGACGAGGTGGTGTTCCACGGCCAACCACTATTCCTAGTCGCCGCTGAGAGCCACACCCTGGCACGCCGCGCCGCGCGCCTGGCCAAGATCGACTACGCCCCTTATCCAGCCAACGTCAGCATCGCCCAGGCACGTGCGGCCGGTGATCTGATCGAGGCCACTCAGCGCATGGCCCGAGGTGACCTTGCTGCAGCACTGATGGCCGCACCAAAGCGGCTGCACGGCACGCTGGAGATCGGCGGTCAGGAACACTTCTACCTTGAAGGCCAGGTCGCGATGGCGCTGCCCGGCGAACAGGGTACGTTGCACGTGCTGTCCTCGACCCAGCATCCCAGCGAGGTACAGCATCTGATCGCCGAGCTGCTCGGTCGTCACAGTGCCGACATCGTGGTGGAGGTACGGCGGATGGGCGGCGGCTTCGGCGGCAAAGAAACCCAGGCAACCGCACCGGCCGCCGCTTGCGCACTGGTTGCCGCACTGACCGGACGCCCGGCACGGCTGCGCTACGACCGCGACGATGACATGCGGATTACCGGTAAGCGCCATGACTTTGTGGTCGACTATGAGGTCGGCTGCGACGACGACGGTCACGTACTCGGGCTGCGCCTGGAACTGGCGTCGCGCTGCGGCGCAACCACCGACCTGTCACCCGCGATCAATGACCGCGCGATGTTTCACGCTGATAACTGCTACTGGTTACCGGCGGTGGAAATCATTTCGCACCGCTTACGCACCCACACCGTCTCCAATACCGCGTTCCGCGGCTTCGGCGGCCCGCAAGGCATGCTGGCCATCGAGCGGGTGATGGATGCAATCGCAGCAGGCTGCGGGTTGGACCCGCTGTTAGTGCGTCAGCGCAATCTCTACGGGCCCGGACGTGAGCTAACGCCCTATGGCATGCAGGTGACCGACAACATCGCCCCACAGCTGATCCAGGCGCTGGCGCGCGACGCAGACTATGAGCAGCGCCGCGTCGAGGTGGCCGCGTTCAATGCCCGGAATCAAGTGTTAAAAAAGGGACTGGCGCTTACCCCGGTCAAGTTTGGGATCAGTTTCACCACCACCTTTCTCAACCAAGCCGGCGCGCTGCTGCTGGTCTACGCCGACGGCTCTCTCCAGCTCAATCACGGTGGCACCGAGATGGGCCAGGGCCTGATGGTCAAAGTCGCGCAGGTGGTCGCCGACGTGTTTGCGCTGCCATTGTCGCAGGTACGCATTACGGCCACCCGCACCGATAAGGTTCCCAACACATCGGCCACTGCAGCTTCATCCGGCGCCGACCTCAACGGCATGGCCGCGTTTAATGCGGCGATGCAGATACGCGCGCGATTGGTGCAGCTGCTGGCCGAGCGCACTGGCGTGGCACCGCAGGACGTGCACTTTAAAGACGGCCATGTCCAGGCCGGCGAGTTACGTATGAGCTTTGCGCAGCTGTGTCAGCACGCGCATATGGCGCGGGTGTCACTTGCAGCAACTGGTTACTACGCCACACCCGAGATCGCCTACGACCGCGCGATGCACCAGGGCCGGCCGTTCTACTACTTCGCCTACGGTGCGGCACTGAGCGAGGTGGTAATCGACACCCTCACCGGTGAGCACCGCGTGCTCGCCGCCGACATCCTGCACGACGTCGGACGCTCATTGAACCCGGCAATCGACCTGGGTCAGATCGAGGGCGCGTTCGTGCAGGGTATGGGCTGGCTGACCACCGAGGAATTGGTGTTCGCCGCCGACGGCCGGCTGCTCAGTCACGCACCGTCGACCTACAAGATCCCCACCGCCAGCGACCGTCCGCGCCGGCTTTCGATCCGGCTGTGGCCCGGCGAGAACGTCGAGCCCACCATCCACCGTTCCAAAGCGGTAGGCGAGCCGCCCTTCATGCTCGCGATATCAGTGTTCAGTGCGCTGACCGAGGCAATCGCCGCAGCGGTACCGGGACGTGGACTCGCAGCGCTGGATGCACCCGCCACGCCCGAGCGTGTGCTCGCCGCCATTGAGGAGCTGCGGAGCCGTGCTGGCTGACTGGGCCCGGGACGCGCGTAACGCGCTGGCGCATGGCCCGACCGCGCTGGTGTCAGTGCTCGCGGTCGTCGGCTCGGCCCCGCGCGAACCCGGCACGCGTATGGTGATCGGTCCACGCGGTCACTTAGGTACGATCGGCGGCGGCGTCCTGGAACACCGCGCGATCTCGGCGGCGCGTGAACTGCTGGCACGCCCCCCCGGCAGCTGGGTGGTGCGCGACTATGTGCTCGGCGCCGGCGGCCGCCGTGCCTGTCCCGGCCCTCTCGACTGCAGCCGCTGTGGCTGCGCCGCCTCCGCACCCATCGCGGCGGAAGTGGCATTGCCACAGTGCTGCGGTGGCCGCGCGCGGGTTCTGTTGGAGCACCTTGATCCGGCAAACGCACACTGGCTGCAAACGATGACCCTCGGCCGCACACTGGTCATTGAACTCGAACGCGAGTCGGTCCACCATGCCATCGACGACACACGGGCGCCGATACTGCCGGCGAAGGGTGCATTACCCACCTACGGTGATGCGCTACGGTTACCGGTTGGCGTGCCGACCACACCGCTGTACCTGTTCGGCGCCGGCCATGTTGGCCGCGCACTGGCGCACGCACTGCGGGGCCTGCCGTTCGCACTGCACTGGTACGACAGCCGCCCTGAACACGCCATCGACGCCGGTGCGCAATACGGTGACGAGGCCACGCTGGAAACGCTGTTGGCACAGGCCCCTGCTGAAGCCATGGTGCTGATCCTGACCCACGACCACGCTCTGGACTACCGTCTGACCCGCGCCGCGCTAGCCCAGCCACGCGCCTTCGTCGGGCTAATCGGTTCGGCATCCAAACGTGCCCGCTTTCTCGGCCAGTTGCGCCGCGATGGCGTTGGCGATGACGCGCTGGCCGGTCTGACTTGCCCGATCGGCCTGCCCGGCATTGTCGGCAAGGCGCCGGCGGTTATCGCAATCGCGGTTGCCGCTCAGTTACTCGCCCAACGCGCTGGGTAGAGGCGTACCTTGCGCGCGAACTTTTTCCCGGTGCGTCCGTGCTGATGGCACTGCGCTGATCTGCCGGGAATCGCCGATCACGCCATACGCAGCAGGATCGCACCCACCGCGATGACACAGACACCCACAACGCGAGCCCGTTCAAGTCGCTCATGCAGCAACTTGGCCGATATCACCGCGCCAAACAGGATTGAGGTCTCGCGCAACGCCGCCACCATCGCGATCGGCGCCATGGTCATCGCCCACAGCGCGGCGCCATAGGAAAAAATCGTACCGACGCCGCCGATCAATCCGGATCGCCAGTGCCGCCGCATATAACCCAGCAATCGGGTACGTTGGCTGAGCATTGCCCAGGCTCCCATCACCCCGCCGGTCAGCAAGAATATCCATAAGGTGTAGGCGGCCGGAGCGCCGGAACGGCGCACTCCGATGCCATCAATCAAGGTATAACAGACGATAACGCAGGCGTTACCCAACGCAAACCCGATACCTTTCAAGCACACTCCACGCCTGACCGCAGCGAGCATGCTCAGTATCCCGGCACAGAGCGTACTGATCCCCAGCCATGCAGGCGCCGAGAGTAGCTCACCGCCGATCCACACACTGGCTAGCGCCACCAATAAGGGCGCCGTACCTCGCATTAGCGGGTAAGCCAGGCCCATATCAACCCGTTGATACGTACGCGCCAACAGCGCGTAGTAGCCCAGTTGAAATCCTGTGGATGCGGTAATAAACGCCCAGCTTTCGCGTTTGGGGGCTTCAAGAAAGGGCAACGCGGCGAGTGCGACCAGCGCACCCGAAACAGCGACGAGCAGGGTTGTCAGCCGCGTGTCCTCGCTTTTCTTGACGATCGCATTCCAGCCGGCGTGGCACACTGCGGCGAACACTACAACCACAAAGACCATAGGCCCCACCGCACGCTCCCTTATCGCGATCACCGTGCCCATGCTGATGGCAGATTGCCGTATTTGTCTAACGGCTGACGTGTCTAACGGCCGGGTGACTAGCACTGCTCTGGCCCGAGGCCGTTAGCCCACGGCCCGGCCACGGTTGTGTCTGCCGCCCACCGCCACCACGTCCGGCCAGCGTCCACTACCGGACGGGAGACACTGACCCGGTTCGCGAGCAGGCGCAATCCCTGCAGCCAACCCGTATGCTTGCCCGCGCATGACCACCCCGACGTTCCCGATCTCCTCGCTGCTGCCGGCTATCGCCACGCAGCTGTCGCAACACCCACGGCTGGTCCTGGAGGCCCCGCCCGGTGCCGGCAAGACCACCCAGGTGCCGCTGGCGCTACTCAATGCTCCGTGGCTGGCCGGGCGTAGGATCGTGATGCTTGAGCCGCGCCGGGTCGCCGCGCGCAGCGCCGCCGCGTTTATGGCACGCCAGCTCGGCGAAGAGGTCGGCGGCACCGTCGGCTATCGTATTCGCTTCGAGCACAAAGTCTCAGCGCGCACTCGGATTGAGGTCGTCACCGAAGGCATCTTGACCCGGATGATCCAGGACGATCCGGAACTGGGCGGTAATGCGCCCGATGCGGTCGGCGCACTGCTGTTCGATGAGTTCCACGAGCGCCACCTCAGCGGTGACCTCGGACTGGCACTCGCCCTAGATGTGCAGGCAGGGCTGCGCGAGGACCTACGCATCGTGGTGATGTCGGCCACCCTCGACGGCCAACGGCTGGCGCAGTTACTGGATGCACCGCAGCTCTCCAGCGAAGGCCGCCGCCATCCGGTGGCAATCGCCCACTTTCCGCCGCGACGTGAGGAAACGCTCGAAGCGCAGGCACGACGCGCGGTCGAACACGCATTGGCGACTCATCCCGGTGACGTACTGGTGTTTCTGCCCGGTCAGCGCGAGATCGCACGCGTACGCGCCGCGCTGAATAACGCCACGATCGAGGCCGAAACGTTGCCGCTGCACGGCGAGCTGTCGGTCGAGCAGCAGTCACAGGTGTTGCAGCCCGATCCACACGGTCGACGGCGGGTGGTGCTGGCGACCAACGTCGCCGAATCCTCAGTGACCCTACCCGGTGTGCGCGTGGTCATCGACAGCGGACTGGCACGCGAGCCACGCTATGACCCCAACAGCGGCTTTGCGCGCCTGGATAAGGTCACCATCGCGCAGGCGTCGGCCGACCAGCGAGCTGGCCGCGCCGGCCGCGTCGCCGAAGGCTGGGCTTACCGACTGTGGCCGCAATCGCAGCGACTGGAGTCACAACGTCGCCCGGAGATCGCGCACGTTGAGCTGGCCTCGCTGGCGCTGGAGCTGGCCGCGTGGGGCGATGCCGCGCTGCACTTCGTCGATGCGCCACCAGCCGGTGCGTTGGCCGCCGCGCGCGAGCTGCTGCGACGTCTGGGCGCGCTTTCGGCAACCGATACGATCACTACACGGGGTCGGCGCATGCTCGCACTCGGCACCCATCCACGGTTGGCCGCGATGCTACTGGCGGCGCATACTCCGCGCGAGCAAGCGCTGGCCTGCGATCTGGCCGCCCTGCTCGACGCACGCGATCCGCTACGTCAGGGTGGCGATGCGCTCGACGCACGCTGGCGTGCCCTGGCCGCCTTCCGCCATGGCCGGGTCGCGCACCATGCCAACCGCACCGGGTTGTCCACGATCGATACCGCCGCCCGCCAGTGGCGCCGACGGCTGACCTGCGATGCCACGCCGCCGCCTATAGTCGAAGCCCATGAGCTTGGCGACTTGCTCGCACATGCGTTTCCCGACCGCATCGCCGCACGCCACCCTACCGACCCACTGCGCTACCTACTTGCCAACGGCCGCAGCGCGCGGCTGTTGGACAGCAGCGACCTGCGCGGCGAACCGTGGCTGGTCGCCAGTGAGTTGCGCCAGGAAGCCCGCGACGCGCTGCTGCTGCGGGCGGCCCCGGTTGACGAGGCCCATCTGCGCCGCGACTTCGCCGAGCGCTTTGTACAACGCGACGTGGTGCGCTGGGATACCGATAAGCGCGCCCTGGTCGCACGTCGCGAGTCCGGCTTCGACCGCATCGTGTTCGATAGCCGGCCCGGCGGGCGCGTGGATCCGCAGCAGGCTGCGGCCGCACTGACTGAGGCGGTGCGCGAGCTCGGCCTACAGGCGCTGCCCTGGACCGAAGCGCTACGACAATGGCAGGCGCGGGTACAGTCGCTACGTGCCTGGATGCCAGAGCTGGGCCTGCCCGACTACAGCGGACAAGCACTGCTGGATTCACTGGAGCACTGGCTGACCCCCGCGTTTGCCGGGACAACCCGGCTCGACGCACTCGACGAAAACGCGCTCGGCGAGGCGTTGAAATCGCCGCTGCCATGGGAACAGCGGCAGCAAGTCGACCGCCATGCGCCGGCGCACATCGACGTGCCATCCGGAATGCAGCGGCGCATCGACTACACGCTCGATGACGTGGGCCAGCCACAGCCACCGGTACTGGCGGTAAAGCTGCAAGAGCTGTTTGGTCTGGCTGACACCCCGTGTATCGCCGGCGGCCGCGTGCCGCTGCTGCTGCACCTGCTCTCACCTGGCGGTAAGCCACTGCAAGTGACCGGCGACCTGCGCAACTTTTGGAACACCACTTACGCGGAAGTAAAAAAGGAAATGAAAGGCCGCTACCCCAGACACCCGTGGCCGGATGACCCCTGGACCGCCCAGGCCACCCACCGGGCCAAACCACGCGGCACCTAAGTCCCACCCCCGGAACAGGCATCAATGGGGCACCACAAGCCGATTTGTTAGGCTGCGCGCGATTACTCGGGAGCGTGCATGTCCAACCACAGTCAGTTCGCACTGCTCAAGCAGCGCCGTTTCTTACCGTTATTCGCGGTGCAGGCGTTGGGCGCCTTCAACGACAACGTCTACCGCCAGGCCATCATCGGGCTGCTGTTCTATCTCGGAGTTGATGAGGCGCAGCGTACCTTGTACACCAATCTCGCCCCGGCACTGTTCATCCTGCCTTATTTCATGTTCTCGTCGATCGCCGGCCAGATCGCCGAGAAACTGGAAAAACAAAAGCTGATCGTCACCACCACCACGATGGAGATCGGCATCATGTCGCTGGCGGCAGCGGGCTTCCTGACCCAAAACATGCCGGTGTTGTTGGTGGCGCTGTTCTGCACCGGCCTGCAGTCCACCCTGTTCGGGCCGGTGAAGTATTCGATCCTGCCCTCGGTGCTCAGACCCGAGGAGCTGACCGGCGGCAACGGACTGGTCGAGATGGGCACCTCGATCTCGATCCTGTGCGGCATGATCCTGGGCGGGTTGATATTCCAGATCGCCGGCGCACACGGGCCTGAGGCCGCCGCCACCACGGTGATCGCGATCGCGGTGTGCGGCAATCTGTGCGCCCGTCTGGTTCCTAAAGTGGATGCCGGCGCACCGCAGCTGAAAATCCGCTGGAACCCGATTCCCGAATCGCGGGCGATCATGCGCCTGACCCGTAGAACACCAGCGGTGCGTAACGCGATCCTTGGCGTGTCCTGGTTCTGGTTCATCGGCACCGTGCTAACCGCACAGCTGCCCAGCTACGCAGAGATCAATCTGGGCGGCCGTCAGGAGCTGTACGTGTTCGCACTGGCGCTGTTCTCGATCGGTACCGGCACCGGCTCGCTGTTGTGCGAAAAGCTATCCGCACGCACCGTGGAAATCGGCTTGGTTCCGCTAGGCGCGTTCGGGATCAGCGCGTTTCTACTAGATCTCTACTTCGCCCGGCCCGGCCATGCACTATTGACGGGTCTGAACATCGCCGACTTCGTGAATCAACCGGGTAGCGTGCGCATCATCTTCGACCTGGCTGGGGTCGGCATATTCACCGGCTTCTTTGTGGTGCCATTGTTTGCTTTGATTCAAAGCCGCACGCCGCGTACCGAACTGTCACGGGTGATCGCTGGACTCAACATCCAAAACTCGCTGTTCATCGTGGTCGCCGCGCTACTCGGTATCGCCGTGCAACGGCTGCTGGGCTGGAGCATTCCGCAGGTGTTTCTGGCGCTGGCCATCGCCAATACGCTGGTGGCGATCTGGATCTTCAGCATCGTGCCCGAGTTCCTGATGCGGCTGCTGAGCTGGATGATGGTGCGCACGCTGTACCGGTTACGCCTGCACGGCATTGAGCGTAACCTGCCCGACGAGGGCGCCGCGCTGATCGTCTGCAACCACGTCAGCTACATGGACGCGCTGATTTTGTCGGCCACCATTCCGCGACCGGTGCGTTTTGTCATGTACTACCGGATCTTCAATATTCCGGTGATGCGCTGGATCTTCCGCACTGCCAAGGTAATCCCGATCGCCGGTGCACGCGAAGATCCACAATTGATGCAGCGCGCATTTGACGCGATCGACGCCGCACTGGCGGACGGCGAGCTGGTGTGCATCTTCCCAGAAGGCGCGCTGACGCGTGACGGTCAGATCGCCCCATTTAAGTCAGGCGTCGAGAAGATCCTGGCGCGTCGGGCAGTGCCGGTGTTGCCGATGGCGCTGTGTGGAATGTGGAGCAGCATGTGGAGCCGGCGCGACTCGCGTCTGCATCGAATGCGGCTGCCACGGCGCTTTCGTGCGCACGTGGACGTGGTCGCCGGCCCCCTGCTTCCGGCCACGAGCGACGCTCCCTTGCTAGAAGCCAACGTGCGCGCCCTGCGCGGCGAGCATGCGTGAATACGCCGTATTTATGCATGCTCTCCACCACCGCCACGCTACGGTGGCTTTACGATGTCAGCCTGGCCCCACCACGCAGACCGTGGAGGGGCTGCTGTCAGGGGTAGTGTCCGGTTAGCTTACGCCATTGGTGGCGCTCAACCGCGCCCCAGGTCTTTACCATCTTTCCAGGAAAGGGAGTTTCAGATGAGCGCCGTTCCACCGATCCCGCCACCGCCAGCTTTTCGCCCGGAGCCTGTGCCCAATCATCTGGTCTGGTCGATCGTCGCCACCATCATCGGCTTCTGCCTATGCTGTCCATCAATGATCACTGGCATCGTTGCGATCGTGTTCTCGGCCAGGGTCAACACGCTGCTGACGCAAGGCAATATTGAGGGCGCCCGAAGAGCCTCGGCTTCCGCCAAGACCTGGTGTTGGGTCACCACGGCACTGGCGATCATCGGCCTCATCCTCAACATTTACTATGTGGCTACTGGGGGTGCCCGAGCCTATATAGAAATGCTGCAGCAATTTCAGGCCCCCTAAAACGTCACGATGAAGACGTACACCGGTTTAAAGATCGCGGCCGCGGCCACCGGCGCAGCGGTCGTCGGGGTTTGGGTGCTACGCCACTACGATCCCAACGTCGCCGGCAACCCATTCCCGCCGTGCCCGTTCTATGCATTAACCGGCTACTACTGCATCGGCTGCGGCATGACCCGTGCATTGCACGCGCTGGTACACGGTGATGTGGTGCGCGCTTTCGGCCTGAATCCGCTGGCGATGACAATGTTGGCCTTAGTGCCGATGATGATCGGTTGGAACGCGGGTTGGCAGCCGCGCTGGTTGCGCCCCCTGATGCAGGTCGTGCTGACGCCGAAACTGTGGCTCGTACTGCTGCCGGCCTACGGGATCGCGCGCAACCTGCCATGGCCGCCCTTCACCTGGCTAGCGCCGACCTAATGTGGCTTCCGTTTTCTTCAGCCACCCTCGCGAAGAGTCTCCCCGCCGTTACCCCCCATTGCGCCTGAATGGCGTTAACGTGTCGTACCGCTCGCCGCCCTGCACAGCCCCCGGCAGACCGTCGTTCTATGCCACCCAGCCGGCGATCACCAGCACGGCCAGCACCGCCAGCCACAGCAGCAACACCCGCCATACCAGGCTCATCGCATCGCGTAGTTCCGGCAAGCGCCGCCAGGCAGGCACCAGACCCGCCTCGGCGGCTTCGCGTGCTTCCTCGCGCAGTTCGATGTTGACGCTGGCGCGGGCCACTGCACCTAGCACGTCCTGCTCTAGCGACCAGCGATCGCCATGGGCCTCGCGCCAGGCACGGTATACCGTGTCAAAGTTGCCCGTTAACGCTATCGACAGCGTCATCACCTGCACGACCGGCCACTCCAAGACCGCCAGCAGCCGACGTGCACCCTCGCGATTGGCTGTCGGCAACTGGGCCGACAGCACACTTTCCACCAGCAGTGCGGTGAGCCGATAAATCAGGGCGCCAAACGGACCCAGCAGCCAAAACCAGAACATCACCGCGAACCAACGCCGCAGGCCGTTGACAACAACCGCAGTCACCAACGAGGGCGTATCTTCATGCAAACTGCCGCCCGCCGACTGCAACTGCGCAACCGCCAGCCGCCGCGACGGGACATCGTCGGCATCGATCACCGCCTCGACGTCACGATCCAGATCACGCGGTCCCCAGCACCAGACCAGCACCACTACGCCGTAGAGCAGCGACGGCAGGCCATACCCAACCCCGACCAGCAGCCATTGCAGCGCCAGCACCACCAACAGCGGTGGCAGCACAGCCAACGCCACGCCGAACCGGCCACGCCACACCCTTAGCTGGACAGCGTGCGCATCAAGCCAGCGCACCCCGTGTGTCAGCCAAGTAAACCGGCGTAGTGACGCTGCCAGCGCCGGGGCCACGTGGCCCAACGCGAGCGCGACAATCACGGCCAACAAGGTGGTGAACATGCCCGCTCCTCCTACGCTGATTCTAAAAGGGCTCCTGGCACGGAGCGTGTCATCGACGCCAGCCTTCAGGTTGCGCCATGGAACCAACGTTCGATCAACGCCCGCGCGATCGAAATCGAAGGCGGCAGGCGTATACCCTCGCCGTCATCCTGGATATCGCGCGCCAGTGCCGCGCCCACCTCTTCACGCGTGAACCAGCGCGCGTCCTCCAGCTCACAATCGACCTTGGGTGTCTGATCGGGCGCGGCGACCGCCTCAAACCCAAGCATCAGCGACCCCGGGAACGGCCACGGCTGTGCGCCTAGATAACGGCACTGCGCGATTCGCACCTGGGTTTCTTCGAACACTTCGCGCGCCACGGCCTGTTCCAGCGGCTCACCAGGCTCAACGAAACCGGCAACCACTGAATAGCGCCGCGGCGACCAGTTGGACTGCCGGCCCAGCAGCAATCGCGCGCCGTCGGAGACCGCCACGATCACCGCCGGATCCACCCGTGGGTAGTGCTCGCTGCGACACTGCGCACAGTAACCAACAAACCCGGCGCGGCGGAACGCGATCGCGCCGCCGCATACGCCGCAAAAGCGGGTGCGCGCCTGCCAGTACGACATGGCCCGTGCATATGCGAACGCCGTGGTCGCGCGCGGCGTCCAGGTGGCCGCCGCTTGACGCAGGTCGACCCGCGCAGGCGCCTGCAACGCCACCAGTGC
>Cebus_capucinus_imitator_PRJNA485217_SSR047__coassemble_1153_pt1 | contig 22815 bp, 12 predicted proteins | sample Cebus_capucinus_imitator_PRJNA485217_SSR047__metabat2_high_PE_004 | metagenome-assembled genome bin Cebus_capucinus_imitator_PRJNA485217_SSR047
TTTGCTGAGTTCCGGCTGATGCGCGAGCTGATTGCGCGCAAGCTTCCGGTGCCGCGACCAATTGCTGCCAGCTATCTGCGCGAAGGGCTGTTCTACCGTGCCGCGATCTTGATGGAGCGCTTACAGGGCGTGCGCTCGTTGGCCGATCGCGCACAGGTGGCCGGCCGCGGTGCGCCGTGGGAGGAAACCGGTCGGTTGATCGCACGCTTTCACCGTGCCGGTCTGGATCATGCGGATCTTAATGCACACAACATCCTGTTCGATGCCAACGGCCGTGGCTGGCTGATCGATTTTGACCGCGGCGTGCTGCGCATCCCGGCTACGCGTTGGCGCGAGCGCAATCTGGCAAGGCTGCATCGTTCGCTGTTGAAGCTGCGCGGCAAGCACAGCCGCGAAGAAATCGACAGGAACTTTGCCCGCCTGCGTCGTGCCTATGAGCTGGCCTGGAACCGGGGCTACTGATGCCGCCCTTGATGTATTCGTCGATGTCCTACCTACATGCCTGCCGTGGTCGATCCTGTGTTTTTCTGGCGGTGCCGGTCCGTGGCACGGGCGTGCCCCTTGCTGGCGGAGCGCGCCGGTGCGCTGACGGAGAATGGTGCTGATGGGATGGGCGCTGCGCTTCCACGGCGTTGGCAACGCCTCGGCGGTTGAGCTCGGCTCGCCGATGGCCACGATCGAACGCGATGGCCAGCCCTGGTTGACCCTGGACTGTGGCAGCGAGGGCTTGACGCGCTATTGTGCGCACTATGGCACGATGCCGCAGGCATTGTTCATTACCCATGTGCATCTGGACCACGTGGGTGGATTCGAACGGTTGTTCGTGGAGAACTACTTCTCCGCGCGGCGCGGGCAGACGCTGCTGTACGTGCCGGCACCGGTGGTGCCGCTGCTGCATCGGCGCGTAGCTGACTACCCGAACGTGTTGGCCGAGGGTGGGGCCAATTTCTGGGACGCGTTCAGGCTGGTTCCCGTCGGTGAGGCGTTCTGGCACGACGGCCTGCGTCTGGAGGCCTTCCCCGTACGCCATCACTGGCCGGAAACCGCCTTTGGCTTAAGGCTGCCTGGCGCGCTGGCCTGGAGCGGTGATACCCGTCCGATCCCGGAGATGCTGGCGCGTTTTGCCGGCGATGACGAATTGGTGGCGCACGACTGTGGCCTTCACGGCAATCCGTCGCATACTGGCGTGGACGACCTGGAGCAGGAATATCCGCAGGAGTTATTGCGCAGGATGGTGCTCTATCACTATGCCAGTGTGAGCGACGGTGAGGCACTGCGGGCACGTGGTCACCGCGTAGCCAGGCCGGGGGAGTGTGTGCCATTGCGTGACCCGACCACGGTGGGGGGGATGTGGTGAGTGCGTGGCCGCAGCCGTCCGTGGATGCGGTGGCTCGCGACCGGCGGGGACGGCCGCTGCGTGACTTGCGGTTGTCGGTGATCGAGGCCTGCAATTTTCGTTGCGGTTACTGCATGCCGGCTGACAAGGTGCCGGCGGATTACGGTCTGGATGCAGCGCGTCGCTTGGACTTCGATCAGATTGAGACGCTGGTGCGCGGTTTCGCGCGGGTCGGCGTGAGCAAGCTGCGCCTGACCGGTGGCGAACCGCTGCTGCGCAAGCGTTTACCTGAGTTGGTTGCGCGCCTGGCCCGGATTGACGGTATCGAGGATCTGGCGCTAACCACTAACGGTAGTCTGCTCGCCGCGCATGCCGCAGCGCTGCGCCAGGCCGGGCTGCACCGGCTGACGGTCAGTCTCGATGCGCTCGATCCACAGCGCTTTGCGCAGCTGTCCGGTGGCCGCGGTACGGTGGGGCAGGTGTTGGCCGGGATCGAGGCGGCTGAACGTGCGGGTTTCGGTTCGATCAAGCTCAACTGTGTGGTGCAGCGCGGGCGCAACGAGGACCAAGTGCTACCACTGGTCGAGCGTTTCCGTGGCAGCGGCCACGTACTGCGTTTTATCGAGTACATGGATGTCGGCAGTTGCAATGATTGGCAACGCGGGCAGGTGGTCGAATCGGACGAACTGCGTCGGCGTATCGGTGCACGCTGGCCACTGCGAGTGCTGCCGCCGCGCCATCTCGGTGAGGTCGCCAGCCGCCATGGGTTTGTCGATGGTCAGGGCGAAATCGGCTTTATCAGCGCGATCTCGCATGCGTTCTGTGGTGATTGTCAGCGTGCGCGGGTGTCGGCCGACGGGCACCTGTATACCTGCTTGTTCGCAGCGACTGGCCGTGATTTGCGGCCGGCATTGGCCTTAGGCGAAGACGCCCTGGTGCAATGTCTGGATGCAGTGTGGCAGGCCCGCACCGACCGTTACAGCGAGCTGCGTGTGGCACAAGGCGGGCGACGCGCCGGTAAGCCGGTAGAGATGTTTTTGATTGGGGGCTAAGTAGGGACGAGGCGCTGTGTCAGCATCTGCAAGATCTGGAGCTGTAATTGTTGCAGCCGCAGGTACGCGGCTCAGTGACCGCGTTGGAGGTGCTGCTGGACCCGGATTGCCTGGAGTTCGGTACTTCCGGTCGCCGCTTCACTCGCGAGCAGATCGTGACCGATCTGGTGGCAGCCGGCGGCGTGGCGTTCGAAGCAACCGCTGAGGACTTCGAATACGCCGCGCGCGCGCCGGACCTGGTACAGCTACGCTATGTGTCCGTGATCCATCAGGAGTGCGCTCCGCTCCGTCGCGCGTGGCGCAGCTCGATATGGCGGCGCGGCTCGCAGGGCTGGCGGCTGTTATTCCACCAAGGCACCCTGATTCCCGATTCCCGATTCCCGATTCCTGATGAAGCCCACTGTATGAGCCAGACGCCGTATTTGACCCATCTCGATGCTGCCGGCCTGCCGGCGATGGTGGATGTCTCGGACAAGCCAACCAGCGCCCGCCAGGCCTTGGCTGGGGCCAGCGTGTGCTTCCCGGAGACGGTGGCGCGGTGGCTGCAAGAAGCCGGCCTGCGCAGCGCCAAGGGTGGCATCGTTGAAACCGCGATTGTTGCCGGTACTCAGGCCGTCAAACGCACTCATGAGCTGATCCCGTTTTGCCATCCATTGCCGATTGACGGCTGTCGATTCGAGGTGGAATGGCAGGACCCAACGACGTTGCGGATTACTTGTACAGTGAAGACTGTGCACCGTACCGGCGTGGAGATGGAGGCGCTCACCGGGGCCAGCGTCGCAGCGCTGACGGTCTACGACATGTGTAAGGCGTTGAGCCATGACATCGTGATCGCCGACGTGCAGCTGCTAGGTAAGCAGGGCGGCAAGCGCGATTTCACCCGGGCGCAATAGACCGTTGCCGTTATCGCGACGTCAGTTTAAACACTTCGTCGGGTAAGGTCGGTCGGGAGGAGGGATGAGTGCTGTCCGTCGGATCCGTAAAAGGCGGCGGCCCCGCCGGCTGACCTCGGCGCCCGCGTCGATCGATACCGTTGCTGCCTTCCGGCCCTGGCGGGATTTTCGATCTAGCGTCGCGAGGGGCCGACGGGGCCACCATAGAGACAGGGCCGCGCCCAGAGCGCGCCCGTTGCAGCTCGATCAAGCGGAAACAGGGAGAGGCAGTTGAGTCTTGCCTACCTCTTTAGACCGTTTAACTTTTAAAAACCGGGCAGGTGCCCGGTTTTTGCGTGCGCGCATTGTAGCCGGTCAAGGCACCCGCAGGCTAGCTTCGTGTGCGCTTGGTGCTGGCAGTTTGGGACGCGTCGTCGATTTCAGGGGTACGCGATTGCAGCCCCTGGCTCACGGTTGGCCGAAATAGCGCACCAGCAGTTCGCCGAAGCGAGCATAGGCGGCGAGGGCGCCGGCGAGGATCGCTTCGTGGGTATCGGGATCCACGCGGTCGCTGTTCAAGGTCGCCACGAAACTGCGCCAAGCCAGTGCGCGACCTTCCGGATAGGCCGCCAGATTGCGTGCGCCGAAGTCGGCCGACAGGCCCAGCTCAGCCTGTGCTTCCTTAAGCAGGAATGCTGCACCCAGGGTCGAGCCTTCGGATACGTAGAGCCAGCCCAGCGCTTCGGGCATGGTGACGGTCGCGCTAGCGATCGGTTCGGTGGGTGGCGGGGGTGCGTTGAGATCACGCAGATCGGCCAGTGCGGCCTCCTGGCGGCCGCGCACTTCCAGGTCGGGAACGACGGCCTGCACCGCTGGATCGGCGAACAGGTGCTGGACGTCGCGCTGGAACAGGTATTGTGCGGTGACGAAGCGCACATAGGCCGCGCGGCTGGAGAACGGAGCACCGTGCTCCATCAGCCGATGCATGCGCATGTGTTCGGCGTCCGTTTCCTGTTTCAGACGTTGTGAGAGGGAAGGGCGCTCAAGGAGATCGGTGGTCATCGTGAGAAGCGGGCGATAGCCCGGCTGCGTGCGGCGAGGAAGGGTCAGCCGATTTTTACTGTGGGCAGGCACGCTTGGCACGTTAAAGATCGTTAAAAACGCGCCGGGTCAAAATCCGCTCTCGCGCACCAGCACGGCCACTATCCGCCGCCAGGCGCGCAGCAGCAGGCTTTCAGCGGCGCCGTCGATCAGCACCGTGCCGCGTGTGGCCTGGACTATAGGCAGGTTGTGCGGGGTAGTGTCGGCAGGTTCCAGTAGCACCCGATAGACCGCTTGTTCCGGGGTCAATCCGGTGCCGGGGCCGGCCTGTTCGGCACGTGTGCTGCGTGCTGTGTGCTGGGCGGCGAGCGCACCGCCATTGACCGAAGCCAGTTCCGGTACGGCGTCCAGGTTTGAGGTTGCGGTGGCGGCGACCGCGACTACGCGCAGCGGTCGGCTGGGCTGGCTGGGGTCGTCAGGCAGGAAGCGCGCGTGGTCGCCCGGTTGTACCCGTTGCAGGTCGTCCTCGGCGACGTAGGCTTCGACCAAGGTCCGCTTGGGGGCGGCGACGGTGCCGAGCCATTCGCCCGCGCCAACCCATTCGCCGGTTGCCAGTGGCTCGGCACGATCGACCAGCACACCGGCGAAGGGCGCGTTCAAGGTCAATTGCGCGCGCTGCCGTTCCAGCACCGCAAGGCGCTCGTGTGCGGCTTGTAATTCCTGTTGCGCCACCGGGACGGCGGCTATCGTGTTCTCGCGCATAGCGTGGAAGTCCAGCTGCCAGGCCAGCACGCCGATACGCAGGCGCAGGGTTTGTAGTTCGTGTTCGAGGTCTGGCGAGTCGAGCACGAACAACGGCGCACCTGCGGTTACCGTCTGCCCGGGCGCAGCCAGGATGCGCTTCAGGTGCGCGCCGGTGGGGGCGATCAGCTGCGATTGTTCGGCGGCACGGGCTAGCGCCGGTGCCTGCACGCGGGTGTGCCAAGGAATCACCGCCAGCGCCAGCGCGACGCTCAGCAACGCCGCGCTGCGCCGGCCGTGCTGATTCCAGCGTACTTCGCCGGCACGATGTCGGCGCAGCCACTGACGCAGTTCGGTATGGATAGGGCGAATCACGAAGAACACCATCTCAATGGTGAATAGAAAGATGCCGAGCAGCTTGAAGACGTGGTGGTAGACCAGCAGGGCGATGCCGGTAAACAGGAAGAAACGGTAGACCCAGGTGCTGAAGGCATAGCCGATCACTGCATGCTCGCGCCACCGCGCGAAGCGTTCCGGGCACGGGTCGTTGAAGCCGAACAGCCATTCGCGCAACCGCCAGCGTGCCAGCGCGAAGGCGCGCGGTTGCAGATTGGGCACGTTGAGGGCGTCGGTCAGCAAAAAGTAGCCGTCGAAGCGGGCGAACGGATTGAGATTGACCGCGAGCGTCAACAGCCAGGTCGTGGTGGCGAGCATGAACGCGGCACTGCGCAGCATGCCGTCCGGCAGGAAGCTCCAAGCCAGTGTCGCCCAGGCCGCCAGTGCGGTTTCGGTCAGCATTCCAGCGGCACCGATCATCATGCGCCGGCGTCGGCTGTCCAGTCGCCAGGCGCCGGAGGAATCGGTGTACAGCACGGGCCACAACACGATGAAGGCGACGCCCATGCTGGCCACGCGGCAGCCGAAGTGCTTGGCGACGAAGGCGTGGCCGAGTTCGTGCAGAATCTTGGCGCTGACCAGGGTCAGTGCGGCGGTCAGCGCCCCTTCCACGGTAAAAAAATGTAGAAAGGTATGGACGAAGGTGTCCCATTGGCGCGCGACCAGCCATAGGCCGATCACCGCAGCAGTCAGCGTTGCCATCGCAAAGCCACGGCGTAGGATCCAGCGCCGCATCCACGACAGGCCACGTTCGAGCAAAGGTTCCGGACGTAACAGCGGCAGGCGCAGATAAAGATAATGGTGGATCAGCCAGGACAGCCAGTGGGTCGAGCGTGTGGCCTGAGCTTCGCGCAGATAACGTGCACAGGCCTGGGCACCGGATAGGCGCAGCAGGCTGTGTTGCTCAAGAAAGCGCGCTAACGCCTGCACGTCCTCCGCGTCAATCCGCAGCGTGGTTTGGCCATCGATGGCTTCGGCGATGCGCTCTGGAGTACCTAATTGCCAACGTGCCAGCATCTCGGCTTCAGCCCAGCCGATCTGGAAGAACAGCCCGCGCCCTGGATCTTCCAAGGTCCAGCCGGGGCTGCCGTCGTGTGCGGCTGGGGCGCGATGCAGCAGCAATTCCTCGCGCAATGGGGGCAGGTTCGGGTCGGCCTTTGCCGATGGGGCGGCGGCTAGTGGCGCGGCGCTGGGCATCGGCACGCTCACAGGCCCAGCCAAATCCGCAGCGTGGCCAGCGGCCGACGCAGCAGGTAGACCACCAATAGGGTGCGCTCACCGTAGAGTTTGGCGGTGCCCTTCAGACCTACCCGCAGCGTGGCGGTGTCAGCAGGTGTGTTGAAGCGTGCGCGCAGCCGGTAGGCCAGAGTCCCGTCAGCCATGGGGGAGGCCCGGTACCCTGTGCGCAGCACCGTGGCGGCAATCGGGCTGGCCGGTGCTGCGTTGAGGAACAGTCGGGCGGTCGCGCCGGGCGCTAGCGTGATGGCGTCGGACACTGGCAGCTGTACGTCCAGTTCGGTATCGCGCGGGTCGGTGATCAGCATGATCCGTTCTCCCAATGCGACCGGTTTGCCGATCCAATCGGATGGATCATCAAACAGCGCAATACCGTCGCGTTCGGCGCGCAGCTCGGTGCGCGCCAGCGCCTTGGCGTAGTAGTCCACGTCGGCCGCAGCCTGGTTGCGCTTGCCCTCCTGCAGTGCCAGCCCGGCCTTGCTGTCCTGGTCGAATAACGCTTGCTGCTGGCCGCGCCGCCATTCGGCGTCTGCCACCGCCAGGGCTTGGCGCGCGGCTTCCAAGCGGCCCTGTACCTCGCGTGCGTCGAGCCGGGCCAGAAGCTGGCCGCGTTTCACTGCTTGGCTGGGCTGGACCTCGATGCGTTCGACCACCCCCTGCAACGGTGCGCGTACTGCTTCCGGTGCACGCGCGACCACCTCGGCGGGCGCCAGCACCGACTGCCGTACCGGTAGCAGCAGCACGGCCAGCAGTACGGCGGCCGCGATCAGGGCCCAGCGCCGACGGCGATGTGGCCAGCCGTGCCAGCCGCTACGCAACCTTGGCTTAGCCTGGCTGAGCAAAGCGCGCCAGGCGTGAGCTGCCGCATCGGCCAGCAGCGCCAGTAACGCGGTCTCGCGCTGTCGCCATGGGCTGTCGCGCAGCAGGAGCAAGCCCGCCGTCGGTACCGATCCTGGGGGCGTGCTCACGTCCATGCAGGCCAGCGGTAACCACCAGGCGTGCGTAGGCAGGTGTTCGTTCCACATCACCGCGTCCGGTGACGAAGACGGCACGGTCAGTGGGCCCGGGGTGGCGCCGGCAGGAGACTGGGCGTGCCGGACCAGCAAGCGGGCCAGCCAGGTGTTGAACGGTGCGCGCGGATCCGGCAGGGCCAGTCCAGACAACGCGAGAATCTTCCCGTCGCCGCCGGGCTGACGCTGCCACAGCACGGCCTGGCGGTAGGAGGTCAGACCGTGGGTTTCGTTGACCAGCAAAAATGCCAGCGCCGCGATGTCGTTGCAGGCGCGCACGCGTTGTTCAAGCTGGGTCAGAGTAGCCAGCGCGGTCAGCACGGCGTGTGCCGGCGCCGCGCCGACCTCACCTGGGGGCTGATTCATGACGTCGGCTTGAGCGGAGTGAGCGCAGAGGCCTTGGCACTCGGTGGATCGATGCGGACACTGCCGCTCATGCCCGGCAATAGTGGCGCACCATCGCCGTTGCGTGGGTGGCTCAGGCGGCCAATGACCTTGACCGATTGGCTGACTGGATCGACCGTGCCGGCGATGCGGACCACACGGGCGGCATAATGACGGCCGGTTTCGTCGATGGTGATCTGCATCGGGTAACCGGGTTTGAGCCAGGCCATCCAGCGTGAGGGCACGATGGTCTCCAGTTCGAAGGCGCTGTCGTCGTAGATGCTCAGGAGCTCCTTGCCCTCAGTCACGTGTTCGGCTGCACGCACGTAGGTTTCACCGACACGGCCTGCGTACGGCGCAGTGATCGTGCAGCGACGCACCATGACCTGTTCGACCCCAGTTTCGGCCCGTGCCACCGACACCGCCGCACGGGCCTGTACTAGGTCGGCTTGGCTGATCGAGCCAAGCGTGTCCAGTTGATCGGCCACCGCCAGTTTCTGCCGTGCGGCCGCTTCTGCCTGGGTGGCCCGCTCGAGCCGGGCTCGGTTGAGCGAGCAGTCGTAGCTCACCAGAGTATCGCCCTTGCGGAAGGGCTGGCCTTCGCGCACCGGCAGACTGCTGATGTTGGCGGTTAATTCGCTGGCAATCACCGCGTGGCGTACGGCTACCAGCTGAGCTCGGTTGCCGCCGGTGCCGGGCAGGGTGGGCGCAGATTGCGCCAGTGCGTTGGCACAGACACAGATGGCCGCTATGGCCAGTAGCGTCTGCCGCAGCGGGCGCCTGGGGGAATCTAGGTATTGAACGCGCGGGCGGTGCATGAATCTGGTCATCAGTGTGCTTCGACGTCGGCGGTGGTTTCGGCGTTCGCGCCGGTGGCGAGCGAGCCGAAGTTGTCCCAGGGACGTCCGGAGACCGTGCGTAGCTCGGGTAGTGCCGCTGCTTTGGCCGAGCTTGGCTGAACCACGACCTGCACCGTCGGGCGGGCCGGGCCCGTTTGCGTCACGGTCTGTCGCTTGGGCTTGGCTGAAGTCGCCCTAGCCAGGGGGGGTGGTGGAGAGCTGGCCAGTGCCGGCGGCACGGAGTCGGCGTGGCCATGTTCGATCTGGCGAGTGGTGTCGGCGATGCTGCGCGCCAGCGCGGCCACGCTTTCGTCATCGATGTGCTCGGGCAACGGGTCGATGCCCGCAGCCTGGTAGACGGTGTTCTGCGCATTGATCAGGTCGGCGTAGCTGAGGTCGCGGGCACGCGTGGCCAGTAGCGTCTCCACGCGCGCGCGCACCAGTTCCAGCTGGGTTTCAGCGTTGCTGCGTGCCGCATTTTCAGTCTGGGTCTGGATCGCGTCCTGTAAGCGGCTAAGTTCTTCCGCGCGCTCGAACGTGTTTTCAGCACGTTGGCGTTCCAACCAGGCGACGTTGACCTGGGTCAGCACGGTCATGCGCAGTGCCTGGCGACGCAGCACAGCGACCTGTTCCTGAGCCTGGCTAGCCCGCTTGTTGGCGGGCAGGGAGAGCACGTTGAGCAGGTTCCAGCTCACCTGTACACCGGCGTCGGCCCATTGGTTGTTGACTAGATACTTGTTGCTGTCGTGGTTGATGCCGCCGAACAGCGCTGCGTTGGGTAGCAGCTTGAGCAGCGCCATGCGCGTTTGTAGCACGGCGTTGCGTGCCTCATAGCTCTCTTCGCGTAGTTCTGGACGGCGCACCATCGCCAGTGCTTCCAGATCGTTCAATGCATAGGCCAGTGGTGGTGCAGCCAATGTGTCGGTGTCGGGTGCGGCCAGGCGGTAGGCTGTGCCGGGCTCCAGGTTCATCAGTGCGGCGAGTTGGGTCTTGGCCTGGGCCAGCTCATTGTCCAGTGCCTCGGTCTGGCGAACCAGGTTGAGCAGGTCACGTTGGTAGCGCAACGCCACGATCGGAGCGACCAGGCGCTGGCGCTCGGTCTGGCGCGCGTATTCGAGGGTTTGCCGGGCCTGAGCCAGGGTGTCGCCGACACGGCTCTTCAAGCGCTCAGCGGTGACTGCGTTCCAGTAGGCCGCACGCGTGTCGCGGATAATGTCGGCTACGACCCGACGGCGGCGCTCCTCGGCGGCCAGGGCCTTGTTGCCTTGGACCTTGGCGCCGTAGTAGCTCAGGCCAAAGTCGAGCACGTTCCAGGTCAGCTGCAGGTCAGTGGTTTTGCCGATACGTTCCTGACTGGTTGAGGGTTCCAGCGACTGAGTGCCGGTCTCCAACGATTCGCTGGAAGAGCCGTAGTCATTGCTGCGCGTACGCAGGCCCGCGCGTGCGCTTAGCTCGGGCAACATACGCAGTTTCTGCACGTCGATCAGATTGTCCTCTAGCGCCCGTTCCATCAGCGCCACGCGTTGCTGGAGGTTGTACTTGACTGCGCGCGCAATGGCTTCTTCAAGCGTGATCGGCGCGGTGACCGGCTCCTGCGCGGCGAACATGGCCTGGCGGTCAGCAGTGGCCTGTTGCAGCAGGTCATGTGCGGTGAGCTTGACCGGTGGGGCAACGGCACAGCCGCCCAAGGTCGCTGCCGCGAGCAGGCTCATGGTGCAGATGCGGGGAAAAAACAGGGTGTATCGGGTCGTGGTCATGCTGTCGTGCTGGATTCTTGAAGTGGGTCAACCGGCGGAAGAAACGGGGCGCTCGGCCACCGCCGCAACCGGGGCGTCGTCGTCGATGAGCAGTTGTTCAAGCAGGGCGCGGGCTTCGGCTAGCAGGTCATGTGTGGCCTGTTGGCGCAGCTGTGCGTCCAGCGCGGGCTTGCCTGTTTCCAACGGCTGTTTCTCGGCAGAGCTCGGCGTGTGTACGCTATCGCGCAGCCCGCCGTCGAAGCCGGCTGCGCCGACTTGGATCGGCACGGTCAGCGTCTGACCATCTACGGTGCGTACGATCAGGTGCAGCTCCATACTGTCAGCACGTGCGCCAGCGGCGATCAGGCGACCGTTGGCTACGTCCAGGCGGACGCCGACTACGGCTCGGCCATGAGCATCGCGCAGGCTTAAGGAGGCGATGGTTGCGCGAGCGCTGAACAAGGCTGAGGGCAGTTGCACCACCATGCGGTTCGCCGCGGCATCGTAGTGCCAGCGGTCGTGAATGGCCGACTGGCGGGCGGTTAGCGTCGGGCTGTCCGCAGCAGCCAATGTCACCAGTGGTGAGTGGCTGCCGTCACTGAAAACAACGGTGAGCGGTTGGTCGAGCTGCGCCTGGTGGGGCGGCGGTAGCAGTGCATCCAGCAACTGCGTGGCATCGGCGGGGGCAGGGCCGTCCCAAGTCGGACCATTGGCGCTGCCAGCGTGTCCGAACGCTGGCCTTGGCAATGTGGCCGGGGGGGATACCGGTTGCGGGCTGTGCTCGCCTGCGCTTGTATGTTCGGCATGTGGCGCGAACTGGTCGAAGTAGGCGAAGCGGTCGGCTTGTGGCATGAGGTGAACGCTGCCCACGTTGCTGAGCTCCGCGCCATTGCCGGAGCCATCTGCGTCCGAAACGGTAGCGGCGGCGACCGTGACACGGGCGGAAATGGCGAGCGCGCGGGTATCCACGCCATTGTTTGCGTGACCGCCATCGTCGCTGACCGAGGTCAGGGTGACGGTACGTATGCCTTCACTCGGTGTGTCGCTGCCGTCAGCGTAGCGAATGCCGTTGATCAACGCGGCGAGATCAGCGCTGGCAATGCCCTTGCCGCTGCTCACCGTGAGCGTCACCCGGTCGCTAGCGATATCGACACTGACGTCGTAACCATAGCCGCTGCGGGTGGTGCCGCTGCCCGCAACCAGGGCAATAGCGGTACCGTCAATGGTCAGCGTCTCGCTGGCGCCGTCGCTGACCCCGGCGACGGTCAGGGTCAGGCGGGAGATGGTCTGGCCGGCCTCCTGGGTGTCGACCGCTGTGTCGCTGAATAACGGTACGGCAGCGTCGCCTTGGGTCTGGTGGACTGTAGCTCCGGTGGATGTCAGCACCGGAGCATCGTTGATTGCGGTGACCTGCAGCGTCAGTTCGACGTGGGTGCTAGCGGCGTATTGATCCGACACGGTGAGGATCAATGAGGTGCCGTTGCCAAGATCATCGCTGCTACTGCGGTAGCTAAGCTGGTGCAGCACGTGGTTCGCGGTGGCGGTGCTGACCTCGGCGGTGAAGCTCAGGGTCAAGGTTCCGTTGGCGCTGATGAGGGTTGCGATCGCCTGGCCTTCCAGGGAGACCACGCCGTCGGCATAGCGCAAGCCGTTGCCATCAATGAAGCCGTAGCCATCGGAAGGATCGGCGCCGCCGGCGCGAACTACGGTGAGGATGGCACCGGCATAGTTGCCCGCGCCGTTGTTGAGGGCATCGTACTCGCTATCGGATAGGGTGAGTGCAGCGGCCAGGGCCATGCTGTCCTGTTCGGTATAGGCGACTGGTACCTGGGCGGCGAGGCCGTCCTTGAGACTGACTAGACCACCGCTGCCGACGACGATCACCGCACCATTGGCTGCGGACAGCACCGCACCGGCGCCGGCCAGCGTGGGCGCGGTGTCGCTATCGATCGTCTCAAGCAGGGTGAGGCGGCTGCCCTCGGCCGTGTAGCGATCGACATGGCCGTCCGCACGAGTGAGATAGACAGTGGCGTTGTCGCTGGAGAGCGCGATCGCGGTCACCTCGCTCAGGCCGCCGAGTGTGCCTTGGTAGCTCAGTACACCGCGAGAGGAATCGAAGCCGAACACCGTAATGCCATCGGCGCCGGCCACGTAGATTGTGGCGCCGTCATTGGCAACGGCGATGTCCACCGGGACAGACAGGTTGATACGCGTGTCGCCTGTAGCGTCACCGTCACGCGCATAGCCCACACTGCTAAGGGTGCCGTCGTCAGCACGCCGATAGACGATGAGGGTGTTGGCCACAGCGTCGGATGTCGGATCGGTGACGACATAGACGAAATCGCTGGCTAGTTCGATCGAAACCGCATTGAACAGGTATGGCTCGGTGTCAGTGGTCGCCGGGAGCGTCTGCGCCAGCGCGTACTGACCGGTGCTGCTGTCGCGGGTATAGACCCGCAGGCCGGAATAATTGCCGTCGATCAGGTACAGGGCACCGCCATCAGTGGAGACGGCCAGGTCAGTGACATGCTCGGTATTCAGCGTCTGCGCCAAGGTCAGCTCGCCATTGCTGCCCCGGGAGTAGACCGCAATATGGTTGCCGCTGTCGCCCAGGACATAGACCACGCTGCCATCGCCGCTGATATCGATGGACGTGACCGATGCCAGGCCACTGTCCAGGGGCTGCATCAGGGTCAGTGCGCCGCTGCTGCTATCGCGTGCGAGGATTACAACAGTACCGTGGTTATCGGCCACGTACAGGTAGTCGCCCTGCGCGCTCAGCGCAGCCGTGGCGATGTTGGACAGGCCGCTGATCGTGGTCAGGCTGGCGACCACTTTCAGATCGTTGAGGTCAGCATCGGCGCTGAACACCGGGGCATGGTTGTTCACCACCTCCACCGTGGCGGAGGCTTCCAGCATGGTGCTGTCCACACCGCTGTGGTTGGTGCCGCCGTTGTCCTGCACGCCGACGCTGATGCTGCGAATACCGGCGGTCTTGATGGCGTCGAGATTGGTGTAGCTGACCTGTCCGATCAATGCCGCTGATGCATCGCTGGCGATACCAGCGCTGTCGCTGGCACTGACGATCACGGTGGCGGTGCCTGCGTCCAGGGTGACGGTATAGGCATAGCCACTGGCGGTGGTGCCGCTGCCTTGAACCAGGGCGATGGCGGTACCGTCGATGGTCAGGATCTCGTTGTCGCCGTCAGCCAGCCCGCTGACGGTGAAAGTGATGGCCGCAACTGCCTGACCGCTGTCGGCGGGAGACACGGTGACTTCACTGAACAGCGTCACGCTACCGCCGCTGATGCTGTAGAGAGTGTTGGCTGCGGTGGCATCCAGTATCGGTGCATCGTTGATGGGCACAACCGACACACGGGCCGAAATCGCCAGCGTGGCGGTGTCCTTGCCGCCGTTGGCAGTACCGCCGTCATCCTGGATTGCGGTCAGCGTGATGATGCGCGTGCCGGCGTGGGGATCTTCGCTGCGGTCGGCGTAGGTCATTGCGGACACAAGGCTGCTGGTTGTAGCGGTACTAATGCCGTCTTCGAAATGGAGGCTTACAGTGGCCGTGCCCGCGCTGACGGTGACGCCGTAGGCGTAGCCGCTGGAGGTGGTGCCGTTGCCTTCGACCAGGGTGATGACGGTACCGTCAATGGTCAGGGTCTCGCTGTTGCCGTCGACGATGCCGTCAACGCTAAGGCGCAACCCTGCTATTGCCTGGCCGCCTTCCACCGTGGATACGCTGACATCGCCGAACAAGGCTACCGGCTGGCCGTTCTCGAGGTAGCTGACGGAAGCGCCCGTGGCAGTTACCGCAGGCGCATCGTTGTGAGTGTCAATATCGACGCTGGCGGTGATCGCCAGCTGGGTGGTGTCCGTGCCGCCGGCAGCGGTGCCGCCGTTGTCTTGTACGGCGGTCAGAGTAATCGTGCGTGCGCTGGCGCTGGGAGTTTCGCTGTTGTTGGCGTAAGCCAGGCCGTCGATCAGTGCGGCAGCGGCGTCAGTGGACAAACCGCTGTCGCTGGAAAGGGTGATCGTGGCGATACCGTCGCTGACACTGACTGACGCGGTGAATTCGTAGCGGCTTACGCGACCATCGGTGGCGGTGATGCTGATTGAACCGTCGGCGCTAGTGCCATCGGTCAGCGTGATGCGGGTGCCGTTGAACGACAAGATTTCATTTTCGCCATCGGCCAGACCCGCGACCATCACGGTCAGGCCGCTAATGAGCTGCCCGTTTTCCGCAGTGGAAACCACGCTGTCGGAGAACAGCCTGACCGCTTGGCCGCCGATGACATAGCGCGTAGTGGCGCCGCGGGCATCCAGACTAGGGGCTTGGTTGACCTGGATGACCGACAGGGCCAAATCGATTGAATGAGTGGTATACGCGTCCGATACCGACAACGTCAGGGCGATGCGACTGCCAGGGTCTTTGCTGGTGTTGGTATAGCTGATCTGTCGCAGCACCTGATTGGTTGTTGCGGTACTGATATCGGCTGTGAAAGTAAGTTTCAGGCTGCCATTGCCGCTGTTAAAACGGGCAATGGCCGCACCGTTGAAGTAAATCACGCCAGTGGATAGCGTCAATCCGTTGCCGTCGATAAACCCGTAGGTATCGGCGATATTGGCGCCGCCGTTGCGGACGACACTGATGGTTGCACCGTTGTAATTGCCCTTGCCATCAGCCAGCGCGTCGTAGTCGGCATCGGCAAGGGTGATGGCGCCAGCGAGCGCGGTCGTGCTGTGTTCGGCGTAATCCAGACCGACGCCGTCAGCGCTGACAATACTGAGAGTGACGGTGCCGAAATACAGGTTCTTACCACCGTAGATCGAGTGTCCATCAGAGCTGACCACCAGCCGCGACATGGCACCGGCAGTCGCCACGGTGGCTGAAAGCTTGGGGGCACCCGTCTCGTCAAGGGTATATAGGGCCAGCATGTTGGTCATGTGGCTGGCTACGTAAAGGGTGCTGCCGTCTTTCGATAAGGCAATAGCGCCCGGATAGTGGGTGAGATCGGAATAGGCGTCATGGACGTCGACCAAGGTCACGCGGTTTACCGTGCTGTCGTAGTGCAGGGTGGTGAGATAACCGTTGCTGGTCGTTAGATAGACGTTGCCGTTGTCAGTGACGGCCAAGGCATTGCCACCGGTGAACGCGTTTGGGTTGTCGATGGCCCCGGCGGTCGTGGCGTTGCCGTTGCGGTCAGTCCAGATCAGACGGCCATCGCCACGGCTGAGTTGTCCGGCATAGCTCAGACTGCCGTCGTCGGCCGCGCTATAGAGGGTCAGCCTGGAGGACGCGAGCACGTAGACCGTGCCTTCTTCATCGATGGAAAGCGTGACTGCGGTGCCGAAGTCGTTGATGTCGCTGTCGATCAGCGTCAGCACGCCGTCTTTGCCAATGTGATAGGCGTATAGATGGTTTGTGGATAAGGCATACAGGGTATCGCTGTCTTGGGCAGTGCTGACCTGCAGCACTTTTTCGCTGAGGTTGGTGATGCTGCCGAGTGCGCTCAGGCTGCCATCGTCGGCGAGTTTGAAGCAGGTAATCGAGTATGCCGACGTGCTTCCGCTTGAGGTGTAACCGGTCGCATAGAGCAGACTGCCGTCATTGGAATAAGCAATTGAGGTGACGCTGTTTAGGCCATCGACCTCGATGCCATTACGGTCGTCGCCGTCGTTTTGTGTGCCTTGAACGAAGGTTTGCAGCAGAGTCAGCGCGCCACTGCCGGTGTCGCGGCTGTAGACGTATACATGGGTGGTGCCATTGGCGTTTGTGCTGGTATTGGCTGCGACCACCAGGATCGACCCGTCGTTTGATAGGGTGAGGCTAGTGACGTATTGATCAAAGCCGCTGAGCGCGCCATCGCTGCTGTAGTTCAGAGCGCTGGTGTCGGCTTCCAGCACCGGCGCGGTATTGCTGGCCTCGTGGGTGGAGATCACGCGTAGGCTCAGCGTCAGTGAACTGCTGGCACCCGATGTGTCAGTTGCGATAACGGTGACCGTGTAGTCGCCCACCGCAGTGGCCGTGCCCGACAGGGTTCGGCTGGCAGCATCGAAGTTAATGCCATTGGGCAGTCCGCTGATGCTCCAGCTTAGGGAGTCGCCGTAAATGCTGTCAGCGTCACTGAACAGTGAAGCTGACAGCGTGGTGCTGTAGGCGCTGCCTGCAGTGGCTGAGGCCAACCGGGTGGAGGCCTCGGCGTTGGCTTGTGGTGCGCGGTTGTCGATCTGGGTGACCACCAGCTCCAACGCCAGTGAGGCGCTGGCACCGGAGGCATCGGTGACGCTTACGGTCACCGCGAAGGTGCCGGTCGCAGTGGCCGAGCCAGAGATGGTACGGGTGCTAGCGTCGAAGCTCAGCCCTGGTGGCAAGCCACTGACACTCCAGGTCAGCGCATCGCCATCGACGTCGCTGAACAATCCAGAAAACAGGGTGAAGCTGTAGGCGGTCTCGCTGCTGCTGGTGCCCAGCGAATAGCCCTCGGCCGCGCCAGTATCGATCTGAGGCGTGCTGTTGACGCGCAGCAAAACTTCGCTGTTCTGACTGAAAAGCGCACCGTCGCTGACGCTCACGCTGAGCGTGATGTAGCTGCCGGCTTCGGCGCTGTCGTTGGCGTAGCTGAGTTGGTGGAGCACCTGGTTGGCGAGCGCCGTGGTGGTCGCGGCAGTGAAGGTCACTGTCAGCGTGGAACCGCTGCTGCTCAGCGTGGCGACTGCGGCGCCGTCCAGGGACACGATGCCATCTGCGTAGCTCAGACCATTGCTATCGATGAAGCCAAAGTGGCCACCTTCGCTACTGGCACTGACATGGATGCTGGCACCCAGGTAGTTGCCAGCACCGTTGGCCAGGGCGTCGAAGTTGCTGTCGGCTAGAGTCAGATTGCCAGCAAAAGCGCTGTCCTCCCCTTGTTGGTTCAGGGTGGTGGCGGTGCTGTAGCGAGTGACTGCGGTAGCGCTGACTGCAAGCAACGAGTAGCCGTCGCTGGAGACGGCGAGGTCGTCAGCGTCGATGTTGTTGATGTTGTGGGACTGACTGAGCTTACCGTCGCTGGAAACGGCGTAGATATGCAGCACAGCGTCGGAGCCGCTGGCGTACACGGTGCTGCCATCGTGGCTGATGATGACGTTTTCGACGCCGTTAAGGTCAACGGTTTCCAGCAGCGACAGGTTGCCGTCGCTGAAGTGGTAAACCAGGATGTTGCCGTTCTCCGGGTCAGCCAGGTAGAGCGTGCTGCCGTCGCGGGAGACCGCCAGGCTGTAGTCCACGTCATCGTACCCGTTGCTGTTGAACGCGGTGCGGGTGACGGTGCTCAGCGTGCCGTCATTGTTGCGTTCATAGACGAACAGCTGACGACTTCCGAAGTGCGCGTAGGCTACGTAGACGTAGTTGCCGGAGGTAGTGATGTAGCCGTTGCGGGTGTTGGCGCCGGATTCGCCCGGGGCGCGTGCCAGATAGCTGAGTTCGCCGTTGTTGGCATCACGGCTGAAGATCGCCACGTCGTTATAGGCTGTACCTACGTATACATATTCACCATCGTCGGAGATCGCCAGACCGCCAGCGGCATCGCCGTTGCCGGTTGCAACGGTCGAGGTCAGGCTGAGCGTGCCGTCGTCGGCGATAGTGAAGGCGTAGATCGTGCTGCTGCCATCGATCGTGTAGATCGAGTGGCCATCGACACTGGCCACCATTTCGGTGGCGCTGCCCATACCGTCCACAGCCAACGTGCTTTGCAGGGTCAGGCGACCAAGAGCATCCACAGAAAACACCGATACGCTGCTGTTGCCGGCTACGTAGGCATGGCGGGCATCGCGCGAGTAGACCACCTGCGCCTCGTTGCCGAGGTCGGAGACGGCAATGCTTTCGGCGCGCTCCAGCAGGGGGATGTCGCTGAGGATAGGTGCGGCATTGACCTGACTGTCGATGCTGACGGTGGCGCGGATGCCGAGCTCGGCGCTATCGCCGTCGGACATGCCGTCAGCCGCATAGTCGGTCAAACGGGTCAGCGTCAAGGTGACGGTGCCCCCGGCGACGGAGTTGTCCAGCGTGGTGTAGGCGATGCTGTCGATCAGCGCGGCGGCACTGATGCCGTCATAGCCAGTCTGGGACGAAGCAATGTTGAGCGTAACGGTGGTGGTGGTGTCGCGGGTGGCAACGGTATAGGTGTAGCCATTGTTCGCGGTCGTCCCGCTGCTGGAGGTCAGCGCGACGGTGCTGCCGTCAATGGTCAGCGCCTGATTCGCGCCGGCGCTGTCCACCGTCACCACTAGGTTATGCAATTCGCCGTTGTCACCCGCAGGGGTGACAGTGACGTCGCTGAACAGGTCAACCGACTGCTTGCCGGATGCGTCGTCGACATGGACGGCCGCGGTTGCCGCGGTGGCGGCGACTCCGGGTTGGGTGTCGGTCGCGTCGACTATCTTCGCCGCGGTGGCGGTGACAGCAGCATCCAGCAAAATCCGAGACTCCAGCGCCAAAGCACCGAACGGGCGGATCGGCAGTCGACGATGTTTCATGGGCATGTAACCAGGGCGAAAAAGGGGAATAAGCTCAGCGTCATCGAGTGGCGTCACTGGACAAGTTGGACGTAGTTGCTTTGCTTGCGCAGCAGCTCGGTAATCTGCTTGAGCCTGTTCTCAATCGGGCCCTCTGAGGCGACGAAGTCGAAACCGTCGTAGTAGGTGATGTCACCGTCTTCCTTGGAGCAGGTGCGCAGTCCTTTGCCGGCGTAACGGCGAAAGCCGGACGCATCGGAGAGCGTGCCGTCATCGTCCTGCCCGGAAGCTTCTGATCCCGGCGTCTCGTTGTTGCCCGTGACGATCACGAACACCCGAAGGTGTTTCTCGCGCAGGCGGGTGCACAGATTGGAAAAACGTTCGACGATCAATTCGTTAATGTTCGAACAGTTACCGCCGTCGGTGGAGCAGCCATCGATCGCCTTGCCCACATAGCTGTTGTAGGCGTCGCTGTCATACCAATCCTTGTCGCTGGAATTGACCAGCATGACGATGGCCTTGGTACGGTCGCCGTCGCCAGTATCGAAGTCCTTGGGGAGGTCATCTTCGAGGCCCCAGCCGGCGCCACCCCGAAATGCGGGTGCCAGTGCCATCGCCGCCCAGCCCAAGCCGATCGCGTAGTTGGTGTTGAAGCCCGTTTCCATCTGGTCCAGTCGCTGGTCGATTTTGTCCTGGTCATTCGTCAGCGGCAGTAACGGCGCAACTGGACAACCGTGGTCAACGATCATCGTGCGGGTATCGGTGATGCCGGTGGCTTCGCCGAAATCTGGATTCGGGCCAAGCCAAGAGAGGTAATATTTGATGGAGGAGTTGTCCGGTAGGTCTGCGCGGTAATAAACCCGAGGGAATTGGCCGGTCGGCGCCTGATCCCAAAAATAGTTTTCGCCTTGTTTGAGTCCGCGATTCATGCACAGGCGTTGGTAGCGCCGGTCGGGCAATCGGCGATTGGTCATGTTGCCGCCGATGTTGTTGAACAACGATGTGAGTTCGACCGGCTTCAGTCCATCGGCCGTGGCCCAGTTCGCCAGTCGATCGGGGTGGTCAGGGTCATACAGATTCACCGCCTGGCTATAAGGCACCAGGGCGAGCCAGGTGTTGTTGTAGTCAGCGATCAACTCCTCAGCGAACGTTTTGCCCAAACGGCGCAGCGCGGCTAAATTGGCGGCGGTTTCGCTCAGGGTGTTGGGTAGCATCAGCGCCACTTCCAGCGAACGCGACGGGGCGACTGCCGTAGAAGCTACGGTCACGCGCTGTGCATCGGTGCTGGCGAGCATGGAGGCGGCATGGAAGGTGGCTTGCACTCGCACGCCGGGCGCATCGTCGCGGGTGATGGCGGTAGCGCTGACCTCCAGCTCGCGATTTAGCTGGGCTTGATCCATCCCCAGATTGGCTTCGACATAGCGCTGCGCAATCGCCTGGATATCGGCGTTCTTGTCGGTGGCGCGCGCCATGGCAGCGGCCAGCGAGGCCGCATCGGTGGCACGCTTGAGCTGAGCGGCATCGCCTGTCATGCGGGGGCTATCTGAGCTGAACGCCATGAGCGCCAGGACCCCGGCGATGAGTAGCAACAGGAGCACGACGGCGGCGCCACGTTGCTGTTGCGGAGCGGGGAAGGAATGCCGGGAGGACATGTACATGGTCGGACAGTGCTTCGCTCAGGAGGTCAAGGGCTGGAGTAGGCCAGCCCGCTGGCTTTGCTTTCGGCCTGGAGGGTGTCGTCGAGGGTGATCTCGGTGCTGGTGGCGCGGAAGATGCTGGTGGTGTCGAGGACCGACGGCAGTGTCAGACCGCCTGATAGGGCAATATCGCGGGTGTCGCGGCAGGCTCGCACCACGATCATCGATAACGTGCTGTTGTCCGCGTCGCCGTCCTGGCCTTCCTCGCTGGGGCGTTGCTCGGGTAGCGAGCCGCTGTAAAGGCCGCCTTTGGCGAGTGCTTTGCACAGGCTGCTGGCACCGCCGCGCTGCAACGCCCAGGCGATCCTCCCGGACTGGCGTACATTGAGGATGATGAGCTGTTGGTGGTCGCTGTGGCCCTGCATCGCGGCCTCGGCCAGTGCATCCAGCCCGGCCGCAGTGAGCTCGGGCTGAGCGGCCAGGTTGAGTGCCATCGTTCCGGCAGCGTTCTCTATCCGAATACGTTCGACGTGGATGCGCATCATGTCGCTGCCTATCAGACCGATGCCAAGCAAAATCGGCAGCACCAGCGCCGTCTCAACTGCAAGCGCGCCGTGCTGACCCCGGCGAGTGCCGCGCCATTGGCATGGTGCGAGATGCCGTTTCACTTGCTGCCCTTTGCGGTGGGCGTCTGCGGCAGGTAGCTCAGGACCTGTTGGTAGGTGTAGCCGAAGGCATTGCTGTCCACACCGAGCAGGCGCGGCAGTGGGGTGATGTAGTCCTTGCGGATGCCGACGCGGACCCGCCACGCTGGTACCCCGGTATTAGCGCCCACCGTATCGCTGCCGTCGGTATCGTCGCCGCCAACACTGCCGCCGCCCATTGCATCCAGGGTGTCGTAGGGCTCGATATCGACATCGACGATCTCGCTGTTATCCAGATAGCCATGCGAAGCCGCAGCCATACGCTGGCGCAGACTCGATTCCATACCGGTGTTGATGCCACCTTCTTGACGGAACTGCTGGACCGCCCGTTCTAATGCGCTGGCACCGATGTTGATCGTCAGTCCGATGTTGGCCAGCTCCATGAACATCATCCCGGCGGCAATCACCACCGGCAGCACGTAGGCCGCCTCGACTGCCAAACTGCCGCGTTGGCGCGCTTTAGCCATTGTGCTGTACAGGGGCATGATCGTCGTTCTCGCGTAGTGGCAGCAGCTGGCGGCTGGCGTCCAGCAATTCCTGGGCGACAGGCTTGCCGGCCTGGATGCGTTGACGGCGCTGGGCGAAGTCATCCAGAGCGTGCTGGGCTAGGGGGGCGCCCATTAGCTCGACCAGAGTCTGTCGCGCGTGGGCCTCGTCGCCCTGTAGGGTCTGAGCGAACGCCAGGTTGAGGCGTAGTGCAGGCCATTGCCGGGTTTGCGTCTGTGCCAGTAGCCGTATCGCCTGGGCCGCGTCGCCGCTGGCCAGCCAGGACAGTGCAAGGTTGTTGAGTACCCGCATGTCGGCCGGATCCGCTTCGTTGGCACGACTCAGCAACGCGCGTGCCTGGACGTGATCGCCACGCGCATCCAGCAACACGGCCTTGCCGTTGAGTGCGCTGACATCGTCCGGTGCGGCGGTCAACGCGCATTCAAAATCACCTAGCGCGGCATCGGTCTGACCCAGTGCCATGCGCGCACGGCCCAGACCGTCGCAGAGCGCGGCGGTGGCGGCCGGTGTTGGGGGACGTGCGGATGTTTGCAGGGCGCGGCGGGCGCGGCCATAGAGGGCCAGGCTTTCCTCTGGGGGAACAATCTGTGCGGCCACGCTGGCGTATTCCAACAATTCGGCTGGCGCCAGCTCGCCATGTCGTTCGAGTTGGGCGTAGATACCCGCAGCGGCTTCCGGGCGTCCTTGGTCGCGTAGCAAGCGCGCCAGTTTCAAGCCCGCCATGGCTGGATCTTTGGGCGCGCGCGGGGCCTCGCTCGGGGTTTCCGGCAAAGTGCGTGTGCTGGTCTGCGGGGCGTTGCGCACGGTAATGCCGGAACAGCCGGG
>Cebus_capucinus_imitator_PRJNA485217_SSR047__coassemble_1157_pt1 | contig 22479 bp, 22 predicted proteins | sample Cebus_capucinus_imitator_PRJNA485217_SSR047__metabat2_high_PE_004 | metagenome-assembled genome bin Cebus_capucinus_imitator_PRJNA485217_SSR047
CATGGCCAGATCCCAGATCAGCCACTGCATGACGCAACAGGATCTAGATCAGCAAACGCATCAACTGATCCGCGCTCAGGGTCAGCAGGCCGAACATCAGCTGACTCATCACTTTACTCACACCGCGGACGTAGACGTGGCGACCACCGAACTCATCTTTCAGCCTCGCATTAGTGCGTTCGGCTATGGTGCGCACCTTGTAGCACTTGGCATCGGCCGGCACGAACGCCTCTGTGGCCCTGCCGCACCGATTGTGGTCGATCAGCGGGACATGACCCAATTCACGACAATGCTCATGCAAGTACTGGCTGCAGTAGGCCGCGTCCATCAAGCCGTAGAAGCTGGTCACGCGCTGCGCGCTGAGCAACGATCACGGAATGGCCGCACGGCTGACGTGCATGGAGGTCGACGATAGCAAGGCCGCCTGAATGTAGGTCCAGCGTTGCGGCCAATGATCGCGACGAGTAGCATCCATTTTCGTGGGCGTTTAATGTTTGTTTTTGACGACTGCATCATGTTAGAAATAGCTACCCACATCCCATCTTTCAGATAACGATCTGCGCCTGCTCTTGCTCAGTTGGGGAGTTTCGCAAGAGGCTTATATTCCACTCAGTGGAAGGCAACGACGGAGCTGACAGATGGCGGGGGTTTTAAATTTGCAGCCGTCAGACTGCCCTGTTCATATGAAAATCCTATTTACCGCTTATTTGCTTTAAAAACGTTCAGTTTAATGTAACCACATAGTTACGCTAAGCAATGTGTTTATTTATGATGTTTGATAATTCCACCACCATAAATTTCATGCTGGAGGGGATGTGTCTGATAATGATTACATTGTGATTATTGGATCAGCAAATATGGATGTTACTGGATATTCAAACGTCTCATTAAAATATTCCGACTCTAATCCCGGAAAGATAAAATATACACCCGGCGGCGTGGGGCGAAATATTGCACAAAATATTTCCTTATTGAAAAAGCCCTCATGGTTATTATCTGTTGTTGGCGATGATTTTCATGGCCATTCGTTATTAATGCAAACAGCTCAGTCCGGTGTCCATGTCGATAAATGCCAGATTATCCATGGGGAGGGGACGTCGAGCTATTTATCGCTACTCGATAACACCGGCGAAATGCTTGTGGCGATCAATGATATGAGTATCAATGAACATATTACCCCCGTATTTTTAAGCCAGCATCATGACTTTATCTGTAATTCCGCGGCCATTGTCGTTGACTGCAATATTAGCGAGGTCGCTCTCTCTTGGCTGATGAAAAATACCGGCTTGACGCCCATTTTTGTCGACCCAGTTTCAACCTGGAAATGCGTTAAAATCAGCCAACATCTCGGGCGTATCCACACGCTGAAACCGAACCGAATTGAGGCTGAAACGCTTAGTGGAATCGTGCTCTCCGGCACTGATGATGTAGCTCGCCTTGCCGACTGGTTTCACCAGCATGGCCTGCAGCGTCTGGTTCTGAGTATGGGAGCCGACGGGGTTTACTATAGCGAGAAAGATGGCGAGCGCGGCTGGTCCGCACCACTGAAAACTCAGGTTGTTAACGTGACTGGCGCCGGTGATGCCATGATGGCCGGTCTTGTCTGCTGCTGGCTCGACGGATTTTCATTTTCGCAAACGGTGAAGTTTGCTCAGGGATGCTCTTCTCTGGCGCTCTCGTCTGAATTCACCAATAACCCTGAATTATCTCATGCACGCGTAAAAAATTTAGTGGAGAACGAATATGTCTAAATTAAGTATTCCCTCTGAGTTTTTACAGATTTCTGAAGAAGTTCAGCAGGCACTTAAAAATAAAAAACCAGTTGTTGCGCTGGAATCTACCATTATTTCTCACGGCATGCCGTTCCCGGAAAATGCGCAAACAGCACTGGAAGTGGAAGAAACCATTCGTCGCCACGGGGCAATTCCGGCAACCATTGCAATCATTCATGGTGTAATGAAAATTGGTTTAGTCCGTGAGGAAATTGAACTTCTTGGCCATGAAGGGCATAGTGTTGCTAAAGTCAGTCGTCGTGACTTACCTTTTATTGTCTCCGCTGGATTAAATGGCGCGACCACAGTGGCTTCTACCATGATTATTGCCGCAATGGCTGGAATTAAAGTCTTTGCGACCGGTGGAATTGGTGGCGTGCATCGTGGCGCTGAGCGCACTTTTGATATTTCTGCGGATTTGCAGGAGCTCGCGAATACTGATGTCACGGTGGTTTGTGCTGGCGCGAAATCCATTCTCGACCTTGGGTTAACAACCGAATATTTAGAAACATTCGGTGTCCCGCTTATTGGTTACGAAACTTCGGTGCTACCTGCATTCTTCTGCCAAACCAGCCCCTTTGAGGTCAGCATTCGACTTAATAGCGCAAAGGAAATCGCCAAAGCCATGGCGGTGAAATGGCAGTCGGGTCTGAGTGGCGGCATGGTGGTGGCGAATCCTATTCCTGAACAGTTTGCGATGTCGGAAGCGAAAATCAACGTCGCCATCAACCAGGCGGTGAAGGAAGCGGAAGAACAGGACGTGGTGGGTAAAGAGATTACGCCGTTCCTGCTGGCCCGCGTTGCAGAACTGACCGACGGAGATAGTTTGAAATCTAATATTCAACTGGTCTTTAATAACGCCATTCTGGCCTGTGAAATTGCAAAAGAGTATCAGCAGATAGCGTGATGAAAGTTGTGAGCTGTTTGCAGTTGCCCACCCCGATATCAAATATACCGAAAGCCTGACCTGAAGCCGGGTTTTCAGCAGGTAAGGATATCATTATGGACATCATGAGAAGTCTTTTGGGGATGGTGATATTGCTGGCCATCGCCTTTGCGCTGTCAGTGAATAAAAAACGCATCAGTATCAGAACAGTAGGGGCAGCATTGTTGCTGCAGATTTTGATTGGCGGAGTGATGCTCTATTTTCCGCCCGGCAAATGGCTGGTAGAGGAGGCGGCTCTTGGGGTACGTAAAATCATGTCTTACAGTGATGCTGGAAGCGCGTTTATTTTTGGTTCGCTGGTTGGACCGAAGATGGATGTGCTGTTTGACGGCGCTGGCTTTATCTTCGCCTTCCGCGTTCTGCCCGCCATCATCTTTCTTACCGCGCTGATAAGTATGTTTTACTACCTCGGCGTAATGGGAGTGCTGATACGAATTTTGGGCGGGCTATTCCAGAAAGCACTTAATATAAGCAGAATTGAGTCTTTCATTGCCGTGACCACCATTTTCCTTGGGCAAAATGAGATTCCGGCGATCGTTAAACCGTTTATTAATAAGCTCAACCGCAATGAGCTGTTTACCGCGATTTGTAGCGGGATGGCATCGATCGCTGGGTCGATGATGATCGGCTATGCCGGCATGGGTGTACCAATTGATTACCTGTTGGCCGCTTTATTAATGGCCATCCCCGGCGGGATTTTGTTTGCCCGTATGCTGAGCCCGGCAACCGAAGTATCCCAGGTCACTTTTGAAAATCTCTCTTTCACCGAAACGCCGCCGAAAAGCATTATCGAGGCGGCAGCATCTGGAGCGATGACCGGGCTAAAAATTGCCGCTGGGATGGCAACAGTGGTAATGGCGTTTGTGGCAATCATCGCTTTGCTGAACGGTATTATCAGTGGAATTGGTGGCTGGTTTGGCTACGGGCATACCACTCTGGAGGGAATTTTAGGTTTCTTGATTTCACCACTAGCGTGGATCATGGGCGTAGATTGGAACGATGCAACGTTGGCGGGTAGCCTGATTGGCCAAAAGTTGGCGATAAACGAATTCGTTGCCTACCTCAACTTCTCACCGTACCTGCAAACTGGGGGTTCCCTGGATGTGAAAACCATTGCGATAATATCGTTTGCGCTGTGCGGTTTCGCCAATTTTGGCTCGATTGGCGTGGTTATCGGGGCGTTTTCGGCCATCTCACCGCAACGTACGCCGGAAATTGCTCAGCTTGGGCTGCGCGCCCTTGCGGCGGCAACGCTTTCGAACTTAATGAGCGCCACCATCGCCGGTTTCTTTGTTGGACTGGCATAAAACAATTGCTTTGTTGAATAAATCAGAATGAGCCGACAGGATGGCTCCCGCTACTACACCGGTTATCCGAGATCCGGACGCGCTCTCCGGCATACCCAACAACGTCATCCGGTTTAGCGCTTTGACCATCGCCATCGGTTCACCCATCTGTGCGTCATAGTCCCGCAGGCTCAGATGAGCACCCAGCAAGGTTTTGATGCGTTATATCGCCATTTCCGCTACCGAACGCCGGTGGCGACACAAGGGAGCTACTCCCCTTCAGAACCCTGCCTAGCATGGGTGCGACGGCATGCACATGCCAAGATGCATGCCGCCACGACCCGCTCGGCTAGTGCGTGCTCAGTCCAACGTCGGCGGCGGCGACATGTTCTCGGCCTCCCGGCGCCCCAATGCATCGCGCGTGTTCTTTTGCACCGCAACTGCTCCGAACAAGGCCAGCGCGTAGGCCATGGCATAAAACCCCTTCTCGCTCAGCAGCAAGGTCGCGTTAAGCAGACCAATCGCCAACAGCAGCAATGCGGCCAGCAACCCGAACCAGCACAGCGCGTAGTAGAGCCCGGTCACCGGAATGCCTTCGATACGATCGCGCACACTCTTTTGAAGCGATACCGCTGCGAACAACCCAAACAACACCAGAGTGAAGTAGTAGCCCTTCTCGTTGAGTTGCATCTGCGCGTTCCACAGGCCGATCAGATAGGCCACACTGCCCAATAGCAGCGCGATCCAGGAAGCGGCAATAAAAGCGGGTGAAGTCTTGTGCGTATCAACCATGTTCTTTCTCCTTAAAGCGATTGTATTCCGGCTCTGCCGGGTCCAAGGCACAATTCCCGCGCATACGGTAAACCCGTCAGCCACTCCATCGCACCTCCTGACATCGGCGCACCGAATTTCGCGATGCACCGCGCCCCTACCGGCCCCGGCTCGTGGCCGAGCGGGGCCGCCTGCGCCTGGCCGACGCCGGCAGCGCGTGTCAGCCCACGCGGGGCAGCAGCTCGAACTGCACCGCCTCACCACGTTTGGACGAGGCGCACACCCATAGGTCAAACAGACCAGGCTCGGCACCGAACCGGCCTTGCGGATCAGTGAAGGCCAATGCATGGCGATCCAGCGTAAACGCCACCTCGATGCTCTGTCCTGGCTTCAGCAGCACCTTGCGAAACGCCTTAAGCTCGCGCACCGGACGGACCCGGCTGGCAACCCGGTCGTGTACGTACAGCTGCACCACCTCCTCGCCAGTGCGCGCGCCCGTGTTGGTCAGGCGGGTAGTTACGGTCAACGTCTCGTCCCAGCCCAGCTGAGCACTGGATAGCTGCGGCGCACCATAATCGAACGTGGTGTAGCCCAGTCCGTGGCCGAACGGATACAGCGGTTCGTTCGGCAGCTCGCGCCAGCGCGCCTTGTACTCGGACATCGTCGGCAATTCTGGGCGGCCGGTTCGTGGGTGGTTGTAGAAGAACGGCTGCTGCCCGCTGGCCTGCGGGAAACTCACGGGCAGACGTCCCGACGGACTGTAGTGGCCAAACAGCACGTCAGCCACACCGTGTCCGGTCTGTGTACCCAGATACCACGTCACCGCAATCGCTGCGGCATCGCGCACGGCCCCTGCTAGCGCCAGCGCGCGGCCGTTTCGCAACAGCACTACCAGCGGTTTACCGGTGGCTGCCACCGCCTCAGCCAGCGCCTGCTGTACCGGCGGCAGCACGATCTCAATACGCGACTGCGCTTCACCGCTGTAGCGTTGCGGCTCACCCAGTGCCAGCACCACCACATCGGCCGACTGTGCCGCCACTACCGCGTCCTGCAGCCCCCCATCGACGGCGGTCTCCAACCCACACCCGGGCACGACGATCAAATCAGCCGGATCGCCAATGGCTGCGCGCATACCAGACTCCAGCGAGACATAGCGCGCCTTGTCGCCAAACAGCGTCCAGCAACCTTCAATATTCTCGCGATCACGTACGAACGGGCCGATCAGCGCGATCTTCTGCCCACTCGACTTCAACGGCAACACCCCGCCGGTATTCTTCAACAACACAATCGAACGTTTAGCGGCCTCACGCGCCAGCAGGTCGTGCGCCGGCAGGTACGAGACGTCGGCCTCGCGCGCGGGGTCGAGCGAGCGGTACGGATCATCAAGCAGACCGACCTGATCCTTCAGCCACAGCACTCGACGCACGGCTTCATCCAGCGCCTCCATTGGCACTTCGCCGCGCTCCACCAGGTCCGGCAGGTGGGCAGCGTAAAAGCCACTTTGCATGCTCATGTCCATCCCGGCCAGGAATGCTTTTGCGGTCGCATCACGATCATCGGCAGCATAGCCGTGCGCGACCAATTCCATGTCGGCGGTGTAGTCGGAGATCACCACACCGGGAAACTTCCACTCGCCGCGCAGGATATCGGTCAGCAGCTGCCGGTTAGCGCTTGCCGGCACGCCGTTGATATCGTTGAACGACGTCATCACGCTCAATGCACCCGCCTCAAAGGCCGCCTTGAAAGGCGGCAGATGCACGTCCCGTAGTGTCTGCGGCGCAATGTCGACGGTGTTGTATTCCATGCCGGCAGCGACTGCCCCATAGGCAGCAAAGTGCTTGGGCGTAGCCAGCAACGAGTCGGGCGCGCGCAGATCCTGCCCCTGAAAGCCACGCACCCGCGCTACGGCGAACGCGTTGCCTAGCACAGTGTCCTCGCCGGCGCCTTCCGCACCACGCCCCCAACGCTGGTCGCGAGCAATGTCGACGGCCGGCGCATAGGTCCAGTGGATGCCCGCAGCGGTCGCCTCAATCGCGGTCGCGCGGGCAGTCCGTTCGGCCAGCTCTGGCTCAAAGCTAGCGGCCTCTCCAAGCGGGATTGGGAACACCGTACGCATGCCGTGGATCACGTCAGCCGCCAGAATTACCGGAATCCCCAGTCGGCTTTCCTCAACCGCCACCTTCTGGATCTGGCGGCCGAGCTCGGCACCGACCCCATTGAACAGCGATCCAACCCGGCCGGCGCGAACCTGCGCCAGCACCTCGTCGGCATTGCGCACGTTGGCTTCCGGGTTCACGTCCGGGGCGAACGGCCGCACCATGTCGGCAAACACACCCAGTTGACCGACCTTCTCTTCAACAGTCATACGGGCGATCAGCGATTCGATACGGTCTACAGCAGCCATGGAGTCCCTGAGAAAACGTTTACATGGCCGTCAATTCTAGCTTCAGGCCGGCCCATGGGGGAATTTGTTTGCCGTCGCCTCTTGTGGTTTGCCATCGCGCCTTATGGACGGCCCAGTAGATGGCACCCGCTGATTAAGCCGTTTAGTTTATGCTGAGGCATACTGGCGCCTCCAGTGGACAAGCCGCCTGCACAGGCGATCGCCAGCTAGAGCCGCTGCAAAAAGCCGTAAACCACCTCACCTACAAAATGAAGTAGGCCTCGGCGATCGCCGCATGTAGCTCACCCAACCGGGTCTGAGTTTCGTCCATGAACACCGTTGGTTCATGCGACGCTAGCCACACCGGGTCAGCGTTACGGATCATCCCAGACACTCGCATCAGCGCGCGCTCGACCTGCGGTCGTGGTGGCATAGTGGGCAGAATGTGCGCAGCGCGGCTCAGACAGAATTGCACACTGCGCGGAAATTCATGGTTTTGTAGAAGAAACCTCAGCGCCTGCTCGCCACTGACGCGCTGACGCATATGACGGCGGTACATCTGGTAGGCCGCCAGTGAGCGCAGTGCGCTCATCCACTGCATGTTTTGATAGGCCTCCAGATCATCGGGGAGGCGTGGCGTGACCAGGCCTGAGGCGGCCGCATCGATGATGCGAGTGGTCATATCGGCCTGCTCGATTGCAGTCCCTAACCGCATGAACTGGAAACCGATGTCACGACTGACATTGGCCGTTAACAGCCCCGACACCTTCAGACAAGCATCGGTGATGCGGTTGAGAAACTCCATCCGATAGCGGCGGCCAATGCAGCGCTCGCCTTCCGCGCCGATGTGCAGATGCAAGTCGTTGACCGCTTCCCACACTTCCTGTGGCAACGTGTCACGGATACTGCGCAAGATCTCACGGGTTTGCTCCAGCGAGACTTTCAGCGATGAGGGATTGCGCTCGTCAAGCAATAAGAACCGCACCACGTCGGTGTCACCCACATCGTCGCCTGCGCCGGGGAACCAGAGGTTAAAAATCTCACCCGCTCCGACCGTATCGATCATCGGTCGCCAGGCAAAGCGCACCGAGCGCGGCAGGTCTAACTGCAGCAGGCTGCCGACCGCGACCAGTCGTGCCGTATTTTCAGCCCGGCGCAGGTAGCGGCTGAACCAATACAGGTGGTTGGCCACGCGTGAAAGCATCAGCCCAGCTCCTCGTCCAGATCGACGACCCAGGTGTCCTTGGCGCCTCCGCCCTGCGAGGAGTTCACCACCAGCGACCCGGCCTGCATTGCCACCCGGGTCAGCCCGCCGGTGGTGACGTAGGTGTCCTCCCGCGAGAGGATAAACGGCCGCAGATCCAGGTGCCGCGCCGCCGGTCCCTCGTCGGTGACGATCGGAGCGGTCGACAGATTCAACGTCGGCTGCGCCATGTAATTGCGCGGATCGGCTTCGATCAACCGACGAAACTGCTCCCGCTGGCGCGTCGTGGAACGTGGTCCAATCAACATGCCATAACCGCCGGACTCGTTAGCCGGCTTTACCACCAGCTCATCCAGGTGCTCAAGTACGTAACGGCGATCCTGCTCGTCATGGCACAAGTAGCTTGGCACGTTGGGCAGGATCGGATCCTGGTCGAGGTAGTAGCGGATCATCTTCGGCACGTAGGCGAACACCACCTTATCGTCGGCCACACCAGCCCCCGGCGCGTTGGCCAGTGCGACCTTACCGGCACGCCAGCTGCGGATCAGGCCAGGTACACCAAGTACCGAGTCGGGCCGGAACGCCTCCGGATCAATAAAGGCATCATCGATCCGACGGTAGATCACATCGACCCGGCGCGGGCCGTATACCGTACGCATGTAGGTGCAATCGTCGTCGGCCACGAATAGGTCATCGCCTTCGACCAACTCGATGCCCATCGCCTGCGCCAGGTAGGCATGCTCAAAATAAGCGCTATTGAATACCCCAGGTGTCAGCAGGGCAATCACTGGCACGTCGCCCGGACGCGGATTCAGCGCTGCCAGGGTGTCATATAGCTGAGCCGGATAGTCATCGACCGGCAGAATCGCGGTGGTCTCGAACAGCTCGGGAAACACCCGCTTGGCCACCTGCCGGTTCTCCAGCATGTAGCTCACCCCCGACGGAATACGCAGATTGTCCTCCAGCGCATACAGCGTACCGTCGGCATCGCGCACCAGGTCCGAACCACAGATATGCGCCCACACTCCCAGCGGCGGGCGGATGTCCACACACTGCGGACGGAAGTTCACCGAGTCAGCCAGCAGCATGGCCGGAAACACTTTGTCGCGGACGATCCGCTGCGCACCGTAGATGTCACCGATGAACAAGTTGAGCGCCTGCATCCGCTGCTTGAGCCCCGCCTGAGTACGTCGCCACTCGCTGAGCGGAATCGTGCGGGGGATCAGATCGAACGGCAACGTACGATCGACATTACGTCCATCGGAATAGACGGTGAAGGTGATACCCATGACCCGAGCGGCGACGTCAGCAGCGAGCTGGCGCTCGGACATCTCGCGTCCGGAGAGGCTGGAGAGGTATTCAACGACTGGCTGGGCCGCCGGGCGTGGAACACCGTCGGCTTGGATCAGTTCATCGTAGGTGGCCGTGTGGTACCTGCTCCAGTCCATCGCGCCCCGCTTCGCTGACACCCGCGAAGCGCGCTGCCGCGCGGTGTGTTGTATTGCAACATGCACGCTACCCGTCGAGGCGTCAAGAGCTGGTTACACCTGCGTTCCGACCCGCCACCGCTGCCGCGCGTACCGGAGTGCCCGCCAGCAGCATCGCGTCGCTGGATTCTTGGAATACCCGCAAGTCGAACAACGGCAGCATCGCTAGCAGATGATCGAAGATGTCCGACTGGATCTGCTCGTAGAAGGCCCAGCGAGTGTCATGCGCAAAGCAATAGATCTCCACTGGCAACCCGGTGGTGGTCGGTTGCAACTGGCGCACCAGCAGCGTCATGTCCTGACGCACGCGTGGATGAGCACGTAGATATTGCTCAACATAAGCGCGGAAGGTACCCAGGTTGGTGACCCGGCGCGCATTGATGGCCGCCGCACCGCGGCTGACGAGCTGCGCGTTCCACTCGTTGATCTCCCCACGTTTGCGCTCAAGATAGTCGCGCAAGACCTCCAGCTGCCCCATCTGCGCGATCTCCGCCTCGTCCAGAAAGCGCACACTGTGCTGATCCAGAAACAATGAGCGCTTGATCCTTCGTCCCCCCGCCTCGGTCATTCCCCGCCAGTTCTTGAACGAATCGCTGAGCAACTTTTTGGTTGGGATCGTGGTGATGGTCTTGTCGAAGTTTTGCACCGTCACGGTATGCAGCGCGATGTCGATGACGTCGCCATCGGCATTCTGCGCGGGCATCTCGATCCAGTCGCCGATGCGGACCCGTCCGTCGTTACTGATCTGCACGCTGGCCACCAGCGACAGCAAGGTGTCTTGAAACACCAAAATCAGCACTGCGGTAATCGCACTCAGCCCAGTCACCACCTTGGCGAAGTTCACGCCTGCCAGCGTCGCCACGATCGACAACCCGACCAGCACAAACAAGATGATCTTGGCAACCTGCAGATAGCCCTTGATCGGGCGGTTGCGCGCATCGGCACGGCGCTCATACGCCTGATTGACCACATCGAGCGCGCGCGAAACCGCGAGCGCAACAGTGAGCGCGATGAACGCATGGCACAGCTTCTCGACCACCGTCACTGCCTGCACTGGCAGGTCTGGCACGGTGCCGATGCCAACTGACAGCACCAGCGCCGGCACCACGTTGGCCAACCGCGGCACCACCCGCATGCGCACGCCCTGGTCTTGATGTGAGGCCCCGCCTGCCACGCGACTGAGCAGCCGTTGCAAGCCGCGCAGCAGCACCCGCTTGGTGAGCCAGTTCGCGATCCACGCCAGCAGCATCAGCCCGGCGATCACCAAGGCGTCGTAAGTCCATGGATAGGGCGCTAGCCGGTGCTGGAGCAATTCCAGTCCGTGCATAGCAGTGGCGGTGTCCAACATCCCGTGCTCCCGTGCGTCGTGCGCGACGTGCTTATGTCAGCCGCGGCTGCGTTCAATCATCACGCCGACGGCCTGAGCACCGCGCACCGCACCGGGTTTGCTCAGCTTCAACCGCAGCCAGTGCACCGCAAATTCGTTTAGCACGATCTGCGCACAACGCTCGGCCAATGTCTCCACCAGCCCGAAGTCCGACTGCTCGACAAACTCGATCAGCCGCCTGCTCACCGCTTTGTAGTTGAGGGTGTCGGCGATGTTGTCGCTAGCCGCCGGCCGACGATTGTCAAAACCCATCTCAAGGTCAAAACGCAGGGTTTGGCGAATACGCCGCTCCCAGTCGTAGATGCCAATTAGGGCATCGATCTCGAGCCCTTCTATGAAAACTTTGTCCATGGCAAGCAGAAATTCGAAGAGGGGGACTGGGGAGTGGCGGAAGCTGAGTGACGAAGGCTAAGAGGGGAACCAGGGTAGGGGTGTCTACCAATCCCGAATACTCGCTCCAGAATCCGCCGCCAGCGGCGGCAGTGTCGCCATGTCCCAACGCGGAGTCACGTGCACCGCCGCACTGTCATGGTGGCCGGCTTGCAGCCGGAGTGCACCCGCAAAGGCAATCATCGCACCGTTGTCGGTGCATAGCGATGGCTGCGGGAAGCAGGCGCGACCGCCGCGCTGCGCACACATCGCCTGCAACCTGGCACGCAGACGGGTGTTGGCACCGACCCCGCCCGCCACAACCAACGTGTTACTGCCCGCCGTATCCAGCGCTCGCTCGCATTTGATCGCCAATGTATCGACCACTGCGTCCTGAAAGCCGCGTGCAATATCGGTGCGCGTAGTCGAGGTCTTGTCGCTGGCCTGCCAGGCTAGCAAAACCTGAGTTTTGAGCCCGGAGAAGCTGAAATCCAGCCCCGGCCGGTCGGTCATCGGCCGCGCGAAGCGATACCGTCCGGGCGTGCCGAGCTCGGCCAATGCCGCCAACTGCGGCCCCCCGGGATACGGCAACCCCATCAACTTGGCGGTCTTGTCGAAGGCCTCACCGGCGGCATCGTCCAGCGTCTCACCCAGCAACCGGTAACGGCCGATCGCCTCAACCGCCACCAACTGGGTATGTCCACCCGATACCAGCAACGCCACGAATGGCGGCGCCGGCGGGTCGGCTTCCATCAAAGGCGCCAGCAAATGTCCTTCCATGTGGTGTACACCCACCGCCGGCAGCTCCAGCGCCCAAGCCAGTGAGCGTGCGACCGCCGCACCGACGAGCAGCGCTCCCACCAAACCCGGACCTGCGGTGTAGGCCACCCCGTCCAATTCATCGCTGCGCAACCCAGCCTCGGCCAAGGTCTGGCGCAACAGCGGCAGCAACTTGCGCACATGGTCGCGGCTGGCCAGCTCTGGTACTACGCCTCCGTATTCGGCATGCAGCGCGATCTGGCTATAGACATGGTGGGCACGCAGCGCCTGCTCTGGCGGCAGCGCGGTGTCATAGATCGCCACGCCGGTTTCGTCGCAGGAGGATTCGATGCCAAGCACGTTCATAAGTCATATTCTGGACCGGATTTCCGGCCACGCCAAACTGACGGGTTGCGCCGTGGACACGAGCCGCTATAATGCACGGCTCGCCGGGAGATCCCGGTCTACGCCATGCGAGTTCGCTCGCACCCATCCGGCCCGCCGGGTGGTATCCCAATTTCCTGGAGAACCCATGCCCAGCGTCAAAGTCCGCGAGAACGAGCCCTTCGAGTTTGCGCTCCGCCGTTTCAAGCGCACTTGCGAGAAGGCCGGCGTCCTGGCCGAGACCCGCAAGCGCGAGTTCTACGAAAAGCCGACCCAGGAGCGCAAGCGTAAGGCTGCCGCAGCGGTCAAGCGTCAGCTGCGCCGCAGTTCGCGCGACGTTACCAAGCGTCAGCGCCTGTACTGATAGGCTCGCCGTCACGGTACGTGCCGCGCGCATGCGTGGTACGGCCGGGATACGGCGACACAAGGCCGGCACGCGCAAGCGTTGCCGGCCTTTTGTGTTGGCATAGCCTCGCCTTTTCGCCCTTTCCGAACCTTAGGAATCTCCCATGAGCCTCAAGCAGCAGCTCGCCGACGACATGAAGGCCGCGATGAAGGCCGGCGACAAACACAGCCTAGGTGTCATCCGCCTGATTAACGCCGCGATCAAGCAACGCGAAGTGGACGAGCGTATTGAGCTGGACGATGCTGCGGTGCTGGCGGTACTCGACAAGATGGTCAAACAGCGTCGGGACTCAGTAAGCCAATACGAGGGCGCCGGACGCGAGGATCTCGCCAAGGTCGAGCGCGAAGAGATTGGCGTGATCGAGCGCTATCTGCCCGCCAAACTGGGTCAAGCCGAGATCCTCGCGGCGATTCAGGCGGCGATCACTCAGACCGGCGCATCAGGCCCGGCTGACATGGGCAAGCTGATGGGCGTACTCAAGCCGCAGCTGGCTGGTCAGGCTGACATGGGCCAGGTATCAGCGCTGGTCAAACAGCAGCTGGCCGGCTGAACCTGCATCCCCGTCACGATCAGCGGCGGGGTGGCCGATTTCATCCGGTCTTGGGGGCGACTCTGTTAGAACGCCTGTGTTATTCCCCACGCGCTCATCGGATGGCCCTACTCTCCCTCTCCTCGCGCCTGCACAAGTTTGCCGATCGTACCCAGCGCAGCCTAGCGGCGGCGCTGGTTCGGCGATTTATTGAGATCGACCTGATGACCCAGGCGGCCTCATTGTCGTTCTACGCACTGCTATCGATGGCGCCGCTATTGGTGCTGTTGCTGTGGCTGACCGCCTCGCTGTATCCCCCTGCGCAACAGTCGCTGGTCGATCAGATCGCGCAGATGGCCGGCGCCAACGTCGCTGCGGTGGCCGAGACCATCATCCGCAACGCCACCGACCAACCCAGCATGGGCTCGCTGGCCGGCGTGTGGAGCACCCTGCTGCTGTTCATCGGCGCAACCGTGGTGTTCGCCCAGCTGCAGGGCGCGCTGAACCTGATCTTCCACTCCAGCCGACAACAGCTCAATGGTGCGATGGCGTGGCTGAAGAAACGTATTTTCTCGATGGGCGTAGTGCTGGCGCTGGGCTTCTTGCTGATCATCTCGATGATTGCCACCACCGCATTGCAGGTCGCGTTCGCGCGTCTGCCTTCGGTACTGCCTGCCGTCGGCTATGTCACCACGCTGCTGGTGTACTCGGTCGCCTTTGCATTCTTGTATCACTACCTTCCGGACCGGCGGGTGGAGTGGCGCCAGGCGCTACTCGGCGGGGTCATCACCGCCCTGCTGTTCACGCTCGGTCGCTATCTGATCGGCCTGTATCTAGCGCAGGCCGCACCCGGCAGCGCCTATGGATCGATGGGCGCCCTGGTGCTGCTACTGGTCTGGCTTTACTACGCGATCTTGGTGTTCTTCGCTGGCGCGCTGATCACCGCGCTGATTGACGAGCGCGCCAATGCACAGCGCGCAACAGACGACCCGACACCGACACCGACACCGACACCGCAAGGGCCGTAGCCCCCCCCCCCCGCCTGGCCCCGGAGACAGGGTGACCGGTCGCCGCGACGTCGCACCAACGAAACACGACTGCGCCCGTTGGCCTCTTGACGGGCATGGCATCCTATCGGTCTGCTATGGCCCGCATCCCTGACGCTTTCATCGACGACCTGCTCGCCCGGACGGACATCGTCGAGGTGATTTCCGCGCGCGTGCCGCTTAAGCGGCAGGGCAAGGAATACTCGGCACGCTGCCCATTCCACGACGAGCGCTCTGCCTCATTCACGGTCTCGCCGACCAAGCAGTTCTATCACTGCTTTGGTTGCGGCGCACACGGCACCGCGATCAGCTTTTTGATGAATTACGACCGGCTCGAATTCCTCGATGCGGTCGACGAACTCGCCAAACGCACCGGCATGGAAGTCCCCCGCGACAACCAGCCACGCAGCGCCGCCCAGCAGGACGACAGTCGCGACCTGTACGCGGCACTGGAAGCGGCCGCGCGCTTCTTCCAGAAACACCTGGACGGCAGCGACACGGCCCGACGCTATCTAGAAGGCCGCGGCGTCGATCCACAGACCTGTGCGCGCTTCCAGATCGGCTACGCCCCGGATGGCTACAGTGCGCTCAAAGACGCGCTCGGCACCGATGCGCGACGAATGAACTTGCTCGACCGCGCCGGGCTGTTCTCCAAGAACGACCGCGGTCACGTTTACGACAAGTTCCGCGACCGGGTGATGTTCCCGATCTTTGATCGACGTGGACGCCCGATCGCCTTTGGCGGCCGGATACTGGAAGCGCCCAGCGACGGCCGGGATGCCGGCCCCAAGTACCTGAACTCACCGGAGACCGCGCTATTCCACAAGGGTCGCGAACTCTACGGCCTGTGGCAGGTACGTCAGACGCACCAGAAGATCGAGCGACTGATCGTGGTGGAAGGCTATATGGATGTGATATCGCTGTTCCAATTCGGGGTGACCCAGGCGGTCGCCACGCTGGGCACTGCGACCACGCCCGAGCACGCCGAACTGCTGTTCCGCAACGCACCAGACGTTTACTTCTGCTTCGACGGCGACAACGCCGGACGTAAGGCCGGCTGGCGCGCACTTGAGTCGGTGCTGCCGCGTATGAAGGACGGCCGCCAAGCATTTTTCCTATTTCTGCCCGATGGCGAAGACCCGGACACGATCGTGCGCAAGGAGGGCAAGCCGGCGTTCGAAGCGCGCCTCAAGCAGGCCACCCCTCTATCGCAGTTCTTTTTCGATGAGCTCTCTGGCGAGATCAATCTGGCGACCCTGGACGGCCGGGCGCGCCTGGCCGAACACGCCCGACCGATGCTGGCGCAGATTCCCGACGGCGCGTTCGGCGACCTGATGAAGCAGGAGCTGGCGCGGCTGACCGGCGTCGGCGCCGCCGCCCGCTCCACGTCCACGCCGCCCCGACCACCGCGCACGCGCGCACCGGTACAGAAACGTAGCCTGGTGCGCGCGGCAATCTCGATTCTGCTGCAAAAACCCTCGCTGGCGACGTCACTAGACGGCCACCGCGCCTTTGCCGGCTTGCGCCAGCCCGGCGTCGAGCTATTGATCGAACTGCTGGAACTGGTCGAACAACGACCGGACATCAGCACCGGCACGCTACTGGAACACTTCGCTGCGCGTGAGGAGCTAGGCGCTTTGCAGAAGCTGGCCGCGCAGGCGCTGCCCGGTGATGACGCCATGTGGACGCAAGAACTACACGATGCGGTGCTGCAGCTTGAGCGGCAGCTGCTGCAACAACGGCTGGAGGAACTCCAGGCCAAACTGAGCTCACAAGGTCTGGACGAAACCGATAAGTACGAGCTACGCGAACTGCTCAAGGCCCGCGCGGGCCGGCACTGACAGCCAGCGCGTGGCCTTGTTTGCGCCGGCGTCCGCGACCACGCGATGCCGATGCCGATGCCGATGCCGATGCCGATGCCGATGCCGATGCCGATGCCGATGGCAATGGCAATGGCAATGGCAATGGCAATGGTATTTAACTGGCCATGCGCCATCGCCGTCAGAGCCTCCCCCCTAAGAGGCCGACCAGACCCTTAGAATGCCCCGACCGGAAACGCTCTCCCCCCCAAGGGCTAAAATGAACAACTGGTTGGCGCGCTTGCGCATTGATCCTTTCACGCTGGCGCTATTGTGCACCGTCACACTGGCATCGCTGCTGCCGGTACACGGCCGTGCCACAGCGGTCATGGACGACGTCACCGACATCGCTATCGCTGCTCTGTTCTTCCTACATGGCGCGCGCCTCTCACGCGAAGCGGTCAAGGCCGGCGCACTGCATTGGCGACTGCACCTGGTCATCCTCGCCTGCACGTTCGTGCTTTATCCACTGCTGGGACTACTCGTCAAGCCGCTCTCACACGCTCTACTGACCCCGGACCTGTTCGTCGGCGTGCTCTTCCTGTGTACGCTGCCCTCCACCGTACAATCCTCGATTGCGTTCACGTCGATGGCGGGCGGCAACGTGCCGGCCGCAGTTTGCGCCGCCTCGCTGTCGAGCCTGCTCGGCGTGTTCCTTACTCCCCTGCTGATGACACTGCTGGTCGGCACCCAGGGCGGCATGGCGCATCCAGCCGAAGCGATTGGCAAAATCCTGCTACAGCTGCTGGTACCGTTCTTGGCCGGACATCTGCTGCGCCCATGGGTCGGCCGCTGGGTCGAGCGCCAGCGCGCGATCCTGCGTTACACCGATCAGAGCACGATCCTGCTGGTGGTCTATACCGCCTTTAGCGCTGCGGTGATGGAAGGGCTCTGGCACAAGACCCCTCTGCCTGCGCTGCTGAGTGTGCTGGTGGTGGCGGCGCTGTTGTTAGGCGTGGCGATGGCGCTCATCACCCTGATCGCCCGGTGGCTGGGATTTGCACGCCACGACGAAATCCCGATCGTGTTCTGCGGATCCAAGAAAAGCTTGGCAACCGGCATACCGATGGCCAAGGTGATGTTTGCCAGCGGTAGCCTCGGCGCGATCGTATTGCCGGTGATGCTCTATCACCAGTTGCAGTTAATCGTCTGCGCCTTCGTCGCTGCGCGCTACGCTCGTGGGCGCACTAACACAGGCGACGCGGAGTCCTAAAACACCGTACTCATCTAAAGTAACCAGTGATCGACCAACAAGAACGCGAATAGCGCCATGAGGTAAACCACCGAATAGCCGAATGTCTTCATCGAAAACAGTTCATCCGGTGGGTCCAACATGCGCCAGGCATACCAGAGGAACACCGCGTCCAGCACCAGGGCGCCGCCGAGGTAGAACATCCCGCTCATTCCGGTCACGACCGGCAATAACGTCACCAGCGTCAGCACCACGGTGTAGGCCATGATCTGCCGACGGGTGTGCTCAACGCCATGCGTGATCGGTAGCATCGGGATCGCAGCCTTGGCGTAATCAGCACGCCGAAAGATCGCCAGCGCCCAAAAGTGTGGCGGTGTCCACACGAAGATGATGGCCACCAGCAGCGCCGAGTTGATCCAATCTGCCACCGTTGGTAGGCCTGTCACCGCCGCCCAGCCCAACATCGGCGGCATCGCACCGGCCAGACCGCCAATCACGATGTTCTGCGAGGTCGCGCGCTTGAGGTAGACCGTGTAGATCACCGCATAGCCAATCAGCGAAGCAAACGTCAGCAGCGCGGTGATCGGATTGACCCCCAGCACCAGGATCGTCATCGAGATCGCGATCAACACGCCCGCGAACAGCACCACCTGCACCGGTCGCACCTTGCCGACCACCAGCGGCCGCCACGAGGTGCGCGCCATTTGCGCATCGATATGCGCATCCAGCAACTGGTTGATCGCCGCGGCGGCCGAAGCGGCCAGCCAGATGCCGAAAAATCCCAGTGCGCCCGCGCGCGCCTGCTGCGCACTCGGCATACCAGGAATGGCAAGCACCATGCCTACCAGTGCGGTGAACACAATCAGCCCCACTACCTTGGGCTTGGTCAGGTCCCAGTAGTCGCGTACCTGGACGCTCATGTCGGTTCCGGCGCTCGCAACCGCGCCAGCAACGAGATCAACACGAACATCAACGCAACCGCACCGCCGTTATGCATCACCGACACGGCCAGCGGCAACGCCAGTTTGACGTTAAGGACACCCAGCGCAACCTGCACCACGAGCAGCAGTACCAGCCCCGCTGCCCAACCACGCAAACCCGGCTGGCGAAACAGCCGCCACGCCAGCCACCCCAGATACAGCGCGGTGGCCACCGCCCACAACCGGTGCGTCATCTGGATGGCGATGCGAGCCGCGCCGTCGAGCACGCCCCCTTCATAGTCCACGCCAATGCCCCGCCACAGCGTAAAGCCCTCAGCAAAGTCATGCGGCGGCCACCACTGGCTGACGCAGCGCGGGAAGTTGTCGGCCGACCAGCTGCCACCGCCGCATGCCAGCGCCGCGTAATTCGCGCTGACCCAGCCGCCCAATGCAATCTGCAGCCCCAATACCGCGATGCCTGCTCGCAACAGCCATTTCAACCGACCAGCGTCGGCCAACGTGATCGGCAAATGGGTCGCACGCCAGGCCATCCAGGCCAGCAGTCCGAACATCAGCAGTGCTCCAAGCAGGTGCCCCATCACCACGATCGGCTTGAGCAGCCAGGTCACCGTCCACATGCCGAGTAGGGCCTGAAAGATCACCACCGCCAAGGTCAACACCGCTGCACGCGCTAGATCCAAGTTGGACCAACGCAACGCCGCCAGCAGTAACAACGCCTCACCCGCAATGGCCAGCGCACTGGCCGTGCTATGGTCGCCGCGCATGTACATCGGGATCGCCGCTATCACCAGCAGCGACGCGGTGACCACCTGGGCCACACCCAAGCGCCGCCGTCGCACGGCCAGCAGCGTGATCGTCAACACCTCAATGCCAAGCGAGCCGGCCAGAAAACGGTGCACCTGCTCTCGCCACGCTTTATGCGTCTCCAGCGGCCGGATTCGGGTCGCCGCGTGGTCAAGCACCTCCGCTGGCGCCGCAGGCCAGGTGGCGCGGCCGTAGCAGGTTGGCCAGTCCGGGCAGCTCAGGCCGGCATCTGACAGGCGAACGAACGCGCCGAACATGATGGTCGATGCGGTAAACAGCGTTGCCAGCCAGACCATGCGATGGAAATGCCGGGCCACTAGTGGGCGGGAGATCGGATTCATTAGTTAGAAAGAACTCACATCAGTTTCAGCAGCTTCGCCAGGTCCTCGCGCCACCCGCCCGAGTCGAGACCGGGCACAGAGTGCGGGATCACAAAGCCATTCGGATCAATCATATAAACCGGCACGCCGCCGGCATCGTTGACGCACGGCCATCCCCGACGCAAGCGTGAATCGTCGCGCAGCACCCACAGTTGCGGCAACGCAAGCAGCCCAGCAAGCGATGTGCCGATCCAGAGCAGCAAGACTTCGACAGCCTTGTAACCCAGCCACCGCCAGACCTTGCCCAAATCATGTACCAGCGCCCGACAGACGTGCACACAAAGCGACGGCCATGCCCAGACGATCCGCCATAATCGTTGCCACAGCTGCCAGGCATCTCCGTCACCGGCAGCCCATTGCGAAGGCGGCACGCGCGGGTCGGCAGGCGACAATAACCGCTCGCCAAGCTCCCCCGTCACCGCTGGCGGCCAACCGACAAAGCGCAACGTCCCGGCCACGAACATCGAGCCGAAGAACAGCAGGCGCTGGGCAATCAGCACCCTGCGACCGCGTCTAGCCGAACGCGGCGTGGCCGGGAGAAGGGAAGTCATGCCGGGCATTTTCTCATGCCGGCGCGTCCGCCGTCCGCCCGATGCTGCGCCGCCGACGCTCCCCCAACATGCCGGCGGCCATCCCCCTCACTAATGCCAGGGCGAACCCTTGCACGGACTCGGCCTGGTGCCGTGCCAGCAACCGCATGTTGCGCAACACCATGCGGTCGGGCGGCCCTCCCGGGATAGAGCCGGATCCGGATGGAGGACCTGCGACGAAATGTCGCGCCCATCTGCCGTCCGGAACCCGCGCTGGCGAATACGCGCGCGTGCATGACGGCCGGTGACTGTCACCTTCCTGACCCAGGTGTTCGGGCGTTTACATTCCCTGATCGCCGGTGATCTTGACGATCATCAGCCAGGCCATCGCGATCCGTTACGTCATCGGTGGCGGCCATCGACAGCCGCAAGCAAACCCTGCAACGTTTTGGCCAGTTCACCACGTTCGACCGGCCCCAGAAAATTGCCAATCTCAACCTGCTTACCGCTGCTTGTCAGTATCAGCCTGCTGTCCCCCTCTATCTGCAGCTGCACCCAATGCGGATGCGCCCGGAACGCGGGTGAAGATCGGGAAGAACGGAACACTTCGACCGCAGCCGGCCCCACCCGGATGGCCTCCTCGCACTTGCTGCTTCGCCATAGCTCACGCAGTACCCAGACCACCAGCACGCTATGCAGCAACGCAAATACCGGTGCAAAGACATTGCCAGTCCACCAACCAAGGCCAGCCACCAGCCACATTGCTCCGGTCAAGGCCGCGAACAACAAAACCAATTGCCGGGCCGTCATCGCCCGTGGGGGCCGCAGCCGCAGCTGCGTACCTGATCCATCCGCTGTCGTGGGCAGCACTTCGATCATGTCGTAACCGCGCTAATCGCGGAAAACGTCTCGATGGTAGCCCCAGCTGAACGGATGCAGCAAGGTTCTGATGCGCTTTTTTATGCTGCGCCGCAACCCAAAAACTTTTTTGAATCAACGCCTTCGGCAAACCTCATGCTAACCGCAGTGCGCCGGCACCGATGCAGGCGGCCATGCTCAAAACGTCAGGAAAGCTGCCGTTTCCACACAAGTGGAGGTCGCCATGGCGGACCTAGAATTGCGCCATTCTTCTTACGGTGACCGTATGAACGCATTGCCCGAATCTGGGACGCCGCAGGCGGCCACCCGGCCCGCCCTGCTCGCACCCGAGCTGCCCCCCGCCGCGTCGGCGCTGCGCGCGGCGATCACCGCGGCCTGGCTAAAAGACGAGACCGAGCACGTTCGCGAACTGCTCGAACAGGCTCGCCTGCCGGCCGCTGAGCAGGCACGGGTACAGGCACTGGCCGCCGATCTCGTGACGAGAGTACGTGCACGTGCTGCCAACCAGAGCGCAGTGGAAGCGTTCATGCGTCAGTACGATCTCGGCAGCGAGGAAGGCGTATTGCTGATGTGCGTGGCCGAGGCGCTCCTGCGCATCCCCGACCAAGAGACCGCCGACAAACTGATCCGCGACAAGCTGGGCGACGCTGATTGGAAAAAACACCTCGGCGGTAGTGACTCGCTACTGGTCAATGCATCGACCTGGGGACTGATGCTCACTGGCCGCATCGTCCAGGTCAACGACGTCACCCGTGCTGACGCGCGTGGCGCATTCAGGCGTCTGGTCGGGCGTGTCGGCGAACCGGTGGTACGTCTGGCGGTGCGCCAGGCGATGAAGATCATGGGCCACCAATTCGTCATGGGGCGCAGCATCGACGAGGCATTGACGCGTTCGCACAAGGGCGGCAACGCCGGCTACCGCTATTCTTTCGATATGCTTGGCGAAGCCGCGCTGACGATGAAGGACGCACGTCGCTATCTAGACGACTATCGCCGTGCGATCCATGCGATTGGCAAAGACAACCTATCGCACAACGGCAAGCCCGACGGCGATGTGACCGCCTCGCACGGCATTTCGATCAAGCTCTCGGCGTTGTAATCGCGCTACGAGAATGCCCAGCGTGCCCGTGTACCACGAGACCTGGTGCCGGCGGAAATGGAATTG
>Cebus_capucinus_imitator_PRJNA485217_SSR047__coassemble_1164_pt1 | contig 22235 bp, 20 predicted proteins | sample Cebus_capucinus_imitator_PRJNA485217_SSR047__metabat2_high_PE_004 | metagenome-assembled genome bin Cebus_capucinus_imitator_PRJNA485217_SSR047
CTCCTGCCATAGGTCATGGCAGGCCAGCGATATACCGGGGACGGCCGTCGCTTCGACGCCAGCGAACAAAGACCACGAAAAAGGCCGCCCATTGCTGGCGGCCTTTTTCGCTAAACACAACAGCGTCGCGTCTCAGTGCAACATGTTGATATTGAGGTTATGCATGACCCACAGCGACCCGACGATCACGATGCCAATGATCAAAATCGAGAACAGCCCCACCTGCACATTGGAGCGCTGTTCCGGGGAACGGTCCATGTGCAGGAAGTAGACAATGTGTACCAGCATCTGCACCGCAGCCAATACCGCAATGACGATTACCGTCACACCTTTGGAGAAGGCGCCGCTCATCACCATTGCGAACGGGATGACAGTCAGCACCACTGCCATCACAAAGCCGATCAAGTAGGACTTCAAGCCGCTGCCGTGCGTATCAGCAGCATGAGCAGCATGGTTGTCGTGATGGGCCATTACAGGGCTCCCAGCAAATAGACGACGGTGAACACACCGATCCAGATAATGTCCAGGAAATGCCAGAACAGGCTCAAGCACGCCAGACGGGTGGTATTGCGCGTGGTAAGTCCGTTCTTGGCAATCTGGATCACCAGCACCAACATCCAAAGCAGGCCCGAAGTCACGTGCAGGCCATGGGTGCCGACCAACGTGAAGAACGCCGAAAGGAAGGCACTACGGCCCGGGCCGGCGCCCTCATGGATCAAATGCTGGAACTCATAAAGTTCCATGCATAGGAAGCCAATACCGAACAGCGCGGTCACTAGCAGCCAGCCGTACAGTCCACCGAGCTTGCGCTTGTGCGCCGACAACATTGCCAGTCCGAACGTCAGGCTGCTGAACAACAACAAGAACGTCTCCACCAGCACGAATTTGAGGTCGAACAGCTCCTTGCCGGTCGGTCCGTCCACCGTGGAGCCCGAGAGCACAGCATAGGTGGCGAACAGTCCTGCGAACAGGAAGCAGTCGCTCATCAGATACACCCAGAAGCCGAAGACCGTGTTGCCGCCGGCGTCGTGGTGCTCGTGGTGGTCATGGCCGCCCGTATGGGCGGCGTGATGTTGCTCGAGAGTCGTACTGGACATGGTCATACCGCCTTCGCGGCAGACGCCGCCTGATGCTTCTCCAGCAGGGCGAAGCGTTCGTTTTCAATGCGCTCCACCTCAGCCGCCGGCACGTAGTAATCGATATCGTTGTCGAAGGTGCGGGCGATGAAGCTTCCGATCATTCCGACCAAACCAATCACGGCCAACCACCAGATATGCCAGATCAGCCCGAAACCCAGTGCGGCGCCGAACATACCAATCCAGAACCCAGCCGCCGTATTGCGCGGCATGTGGATGTCCTCGTATTGGGTCGGACGCAGCCAGCCTTTACCGGCTTGTTTGTTCTTCCAGAACTGGTCAATGCCTTCAATGTTAGGCACATGCGCAAAGTTGTAGAACGGCGGCGGTGACGACGTCGCCCACTCCAGCGTACGGCCATCCCAAGGATCGCCGGTGTAGTCGACGTTTTCCTTGCGCTTCCAAATGCTCCAGCCGATCTGCAGCAAATTGAAGGCGATACCCAGGCCCACGATACAAGCGCCCACTGCCGACACGTACAGCCACGGCACCCACTCAGGATTGCTGAAAGTGTTGAGGCGACGGGTCATGCCCATAAAGCCGAGCACATACAGCGGGGTGAAGGTAACGAAGAAACCGACAATCCAGCAGATCGCCGAAGCCTTGCCGATCTTTTCGTTGAGCTTGAAACCGAACGCCTTCGGGAACCAGTAAGACAGACCCGCCAGGTAGCCGAACACCACACCGCCAATAATCGCGTTGTGGAAGTGGGCGATCAAAAACAGGCTGTTGTGCAGCACGAAGTCAACCGCCGGAATCGCCAGCATCACGCCGGTCATCCCGCCGACGGTGAAGGTGATCATCGCGAACACGGTCCAAAGCACCGGGGTACGGAAGTGAATGCGGCCCCGGAACATTGTGAACAACCAGTTGAACAGCTTCACGCCGGTTGGGATCGAGATGATCATCGTGGTGATGCCAAAGAACGCGTTGACGTTGGCACCCGAGCCCATCGTGAAGAAGTGGTGCAGCCACACGATGAACGAAAGCACGCCGATGCAGCTGGTGGCGTAGACCATCGAGGTGTAGCCAAACAAGGGCTTGCGCGAGAACGTCGCCACCACTTCCGAATAGATACCGAACGCAGGCAGCACCAGGATGTACACCTCCGGGTGGCCCCAGATCCAGATCAGGTTGATGTACATCATGGCGTTGCCGCCACCATCATTGGTGAAGAAATGGGTGCCCAGGTACCGATCAGCCCCCAGCAGCGCGAGCGCGACGGTCAGGATCGGGAACGCGGCAACGATCAGAATGTTGGTGACCAGCGCGGTCCACGTGAACACCGGCATACGCATTAGGGTCATGCCCGGTGCACGCATACGCAGAATGGTCACGATGAAGTTGACGCCGGTCAGCAGCGTACCCAGACCCGATAGCTGCAATGCCCATATGTAGTAGTCGACACCGACCCCTGGACTGTATTCCAGCTCGGACAGCGGCGGGTATGCCAGCCAACCGGTCTGCGCAAACTCACCGATAAACAGCGACAACATGATCAGCACCACACCAGACACGAACAGCCAGAAGCTGAGCGAGTTCAGGAATGGGAAGGCCACGTCGCGCGCACCGATCTGCAACGGCACCACGATATTGAGCAGGCCCGTCATGAATGGCATGGCCATGAAGAAGATCATGATCACACCATGTGCGGTGAAGACCTGATCGTAGTGGTGCGGAGGTAAAAAGCCCTCCGGCGAGCCGCCGGCCACCACCGCCTGCTGGGCACGCATCATGATCGCATCGGCAAAACCGCGCAGCAGCATCACCAGCGCCACGACGATGTACATCACGCCAATCCGCTTGTGGTCGACCGAGGTCAGCCACTCACGCCACAGCCAGCCCCACAGCTTGAAATACGTCATTGCGCCAACGACAGCAATGCTGCCTAACGCCACCGCGACCAGCGTGACCATGACGATAGGTTCATGGTACGGGACCGCTTCCAGATTCAGTTTGCCCAGCATCACTTGTCTCCGGTAGTGCACATGGCGACCGGCTCGGCGGCCGATGCCGGATGGTCATGGCCTTCCATGCGGTGGCCGTTGCCCATCATGTATTTGTCGATCAGCGACTTGAACATGCCTTGCTGCACCGACGCGTAGTAGGTGACCGGGAAATCGGCCTTGTCGTTGCGGTTGGCCGCCAGCGCCTGGTACGCGGCAGCGTCAAGCGACTTCGGCGATGCCTTTACCTTAGCGACCCAGGCGTCAAAGCCGGCCTTGTCAGAAAGTGCATGCGCGACGAAGTTCATCTTTGAGAAGCCGTGACCACTGTAATTGGCCGAGATACCGCGAAAATCGCCAGTCTCGTTGGCGATAAGATGCAGCTTGGTCTCCATGCCGGCCATCGCGTAGATCTGCGTGCCCAGCTGCGGGATGAAGAATGAGTTCATCACGGAGTCGGAGGTGATCTTGAAGTTAACCGGAGTATCGACCGGGAAGGCGATCTCATTAACCGTGGCGATGCCAAGGTCCGGATAGATGAATAGCCACTTCCAGTCCATTGCCACCGCCTCGATCGTCACCGGCTTGGCGTTGGACTGCAACGGTTTGTAGGGATCAAGTGCGTGTGACGACCGCCAGGTCAGCACGGCCAGCACCAGAATGATCAGACAGGGGATCGACCAGACCACCACCTCGATCGCGGTGGAGTGCGACCAGTTGGGTTCGTAGCGCGCCTTAGTATTAGAGGCACGGTATTTCCAGGCGAACACGATCGTCATCAAGATCACCGGGATGACGACCAGCAGCATCAGCGCCACGGCGGTGATGAGTAGGGTCTTCTCATCCTGGCCGATCTGGCCCTTGGGATTGAGGATGGCCGCGTTGCAGCCCGTCAGTAACACGAGCAGCGACGGCAGCAGCAGGGCTGGACGAAATACACGCCCGAGATGTTTCAACGGAATCATCAGTCGATCCATTTGCTAGAGGGTGTCAACCCACGTCCGGCCACGGAGGACACCCCGAGCATCACGGCCACCCCAGTTGGGGCAGACCGTCACGACATCGGGGCGCGGGTCAACGCCCCAATTTTATGGCTTGGCGCAACCGCAAGAAAGCGGCTTGACAATGATTAAGCTCAGCGCAGCCACTTACGTGGCTGCGACATATTGCCGCAGCCCTATGGATGAACACCGACCGCCCACGCAAATCGGGCCATCCGCGAAGCGGATGGCCCGATGTTCAATCAGCGTATGGTGCCGGAAACAGGAGTCGAACCTGCGACCTACGCATTACGAATGCGCCGCTCTACCAACTGAGCTATTCCGGCGAAGCCGTGCATTTTAGGACTCTCGGCTAAGGCCGGTCAATCCAAACTACGCTCCTGCCGCAGCCGGGTGCCTGAGACCCAGCCGGACGCGGGTTAATTCCTCGCGGTGGAGATGCAGATACCCCTAATTAACTCACCAGTTGCAGGCGCAACTCCTTCGGCAACGCGAACACCATCGACTCCGGCTCGCCGGAAAGCTCGGATACCGCACCGGCCCCAAGTTCGCGCAGCCGCGAAATCACACCGTCCACCAGCACCTGAGGCGCGGACGCGCCGGCAGTGAGGCCGATCTTCCGCTTACCTGTCACCCACGTCGGCTCAATCTCCTGGGCACCGTCAATCAAATAGGCCTCCACGCCCTCGCGCCGGGCCAACTCAGCCAGCCGGTTAGAGTTCGAACTATTGGGAGAACCGACCACCAGTACCAGGTCACAGCGCTGGGCCAGCTCGCGCACCGCGTCCTGACGGTTTTGAGTGGCGTAGCAGATATCGTCGTTTTTCGGCCCCTGCATCGCCGGAAAGCGACTACGCAGCGCTTCGATGATGCCGCGCGTGTCATCCACTGACAACGTGGTTTGGGTGGTATAAGCCAAATTCCCCGGCTGAGCCACCTCCAGCTTCGCGACATCGTCGATGTCTTCCACCAGATAGATGTGCCCTTTCGACGCTGCCCCAGGCCCACTCTCGCGGCTCCACTGCCCCATCGTGCCTTCCACCTCGGGATGACCGGCATGGCCGATCAGCACCACATCACGCCCGGCGCGACAGTGGCGCGCGACCTCGAAGTGAACTTTGGTCACCAGCGGACAGGTCGCATCGAAGACTTTCAGGCCACGCCGCTCGGCTTCCTGACGGACCGCTTGGGATACGCCATGCGCACTAAAAATGACCGTATTGCCGTCAGGTACCTCGTCAAGTTCCTCGACGAAAATTGCCCCACGCTGCTTAAGATCATCGACCACGAAGCGGTTGTGCACCACCTCGTGGCGCACATAGATCGGCGCGCCTAGCGTCTCGATTGCGCGTTTGACAATTTCAATCGCGCGGTCTACGCCGGCGCAGAAGCCACGGGGATTGGCGAGCAAGACGTCCATAGCGGGCATTCTACGGGAACACAGGTCGGCACACTGCGGAATCAGCCGAAACAGGTAGCCCGTCTCCCGTTAGTGCCGACCGGATTTCTTGTCGAACAGCCCGAACAACACAATCCCGACTGCGCCAGCCACGATTGCCGAATCGGCGATATTGAACGAAGGCCAGTAATGCTCGCCAACGTACCACTGGATAAAATCCACCACGTGGCCATGCACCAGCCGGTCGATGACGTTGCCAATGGCCCCCCCCACCACCAGTGCGTAGGGCAGCGCACTGCGCCACTCCCCGCGCGGTGTGCGCGCCAACCAGAACGCCAGCAACGTACTGATACCGATCGCCAATACCGAGAAGAACCAGAGCTGCCAGCCCCCGGCATTACCGAGAAAACTGAACGCCGCGCCGGTGTTGTAGGTGCGATACCAGTTCCAGAAGCCGTCGATCACCGGGACCGGCGTGAACTCGGGTAGGCGGGACAGCACCCAGGCTTTACTCCACTGGTCCAGGCCGATGATCGCCACCGACAGCAGGAGCCAGATCAGCGCATTGGGTTTACGGGATGCGGTCATCGCAGGATCACCTTGTTTTTTCCTGCCCCGTTGGCGGGGAAAGGCGCTCGGAGGGCAGAAATCATGAAAGAGGGAGAGCGGAGCATAGGTCGGGGACGCGCGCAAGACGCCGTCCCCTCCCCTGATGTTTTCGGCCGACGTGCCCCCCCCTCCACCTCGGGCTGAGAGAGGGAGGCAATGACCAATCAGAACCAGTGCCGGTCTTCGCCCGGACCGTCGACATTGCGAGCACAACGCCCACATAACGCCGGATGCCGCGGATCGACGCCAACGTCGGCACGATGGTGCCAGCAACGCGCGCACTTGGGCTTGCTGGTCGGCTGGGCACTAACAAAGATGTCGTCGGTACTGGCCGGCGTCACCACGACATCACCGCTAATGAATAGGAATCTCAGCTCCTCGGCCAGCGGCTGCCAACGCGCGGCACTCACCACATCAGCGGCGACGGTGATCTCCGCCTCCAGCGCCGCACCAATGGCGCCATTGGCACGCATCGGCTCAAGCACCTTGGCGACTTGCTCACGCAGTGCCAGCAGCTTATCGAAGTCTGCCGCACTGAGCTCGGCCTCCGCCGGCAACGGCGCCAGCCCGTCATACCAAGTTGCCAGCAGTACATTGCCTGCGCGCTCACCCGGGAGATAACCCCACAGCTCGTCAGCGGTGAAAGTCAGCACCGGCGCAATCCAGCGCACGAACGCCTCGGCGACCCGGTACATCGCGCACTGCGCACTGCGCCGGCCGCGAGAATCTTCGGCCATCGTGTACAGCCGGTCCTTGGTGACATCCAGGTATAGCGAACCCAAATCGACACTACAGAAGTTCAGCAGCGCCTGTACGATGGCGGCGAAGTCGTAACGCTCGTAGGCAGCCTTGATCTTTTCCTGCAGCTCCCAGGCGCGGTGCACGATCCAGCGGTCCAACGCGACCATGTCCTCAAGCGGACGCAGGTGCACAGTGGGATCAAAACCGGCCAGATTGCCGAGCAGGAAGCGTGCGGTGTTACGCAAACGCCGATAGGCGTCGGCGTTACGCTTAAGGATCTCCTGGGACAGCGACATCTCATTGCTGTAATCGGCCGAGGCGATCCATAGGCGCAAGATGTCTGCGCCCAACGTTTTCATGATGTCCTGCGGCTCGATGCCATTACCGAGCGACTTGGACATCTTGCGGCCATGCTCGTCCACAGTGAAACCATGGGTCAGACACTGCCGGTATGGCGCCACCTTATCGATCGCAACACCCGTCAACAGTGAGGACTGGAACCAGCCGCGATGCTGATCCGAACCCTCCAGATATAGGTCAGCTGGCTTGGACAGGCCACGCTCGGGCAGTACCGCCTCGTGGGTGACGCCCGAATCGAACCAGACGTCGAGGATGTCCGTGATCTTGTCGTACTCACCCGCTTCGGCACCGAGCAACTCAGCCGAATCGAGTGCGTACCATGCATCAACGCCGGCCTGCTCGACCCGGTCGGCAACCTGCCGCATCAACTCGGTGCTGCGCGGATGCGGCTCGCCGGTCTCGCGGTGAACAAACAGCGCAATCGGCACGCCCCAGGTGCGTTGTCGCGAGATGGTCCAGTCCGGCCGGCCCTCGATCATGCCGGCAATGCGCGCCTGCCCCCACTCCGGATACCAGGTGACGCCCTCGATCGCCGTCAATGCGTCGGCACGCAATTGAGCCTGCTCCATCGAGATGAACCACTGAGGGGTAGCCCGAAACGCGATCGGCGTCCGGTGTCGCCAACAGTGCGGATAGCTGTGCTCAATCTTGCCAGCGGTCAACAACGCGCCATTGTCGCGCAGCGCTTCGATGACAACGTCATTAGCCTTCCAGATATGCAGCCCAGCCAGTTCGGCCCCGGCAAATACGGGGGTCAAGGGCAGGTACACACCACGGCCATCGATTGGATTGATCTGCGCGGCAGAGTAGCGTTCGATCAGACCGTACTGTTTGGCGGCCTGGTAGTCCTCCTGGCCGTGACCCGGCGCGGTATGGACCGCGCCGGTGCCTTCTTCGTCGGAGACGTGCTCGCCGAGAATCAGCGGGATGTCACGCTCGGCATAGGCCGGGTGCGTCAGCAACAGACCCTCCAGCGTCGCGCCTTTGGCTCGACCATGCACGAGAACCGCATCAACGCCATAGCGTTGCAACGCCTTGTCGGCCAAGGCCTCGGCCAGCACCAGCCAGCGCGGCGCGCCATGACGCGCGGGCCCTTCGACCAACAGGTAGTCCAGCTCCGCACCCAAAGTTACCGCCAGCGAGGCCGGCAGTGTCCATGGCGTGGTCGTCCAGATCGGCACCGCGACCTCGACGCCTTCCGGAAGCACCGCGCCGAACTTCTCCGCCAGCGCCGCACCGTCGCGTGCGGTGTAGGCAATGTCCACGGTTGGAGAAACCTTATCCTGGTACTCGATCTCGGCCTCGGCCAGCGCCGAACCGCAGTCGAAGCACCAGTGCACCGGCTTGACACCGCGGGTCAGGTGACCGTTGTCGATCACCTTGGCCAGCGCACGAATCTCGTTGGCCTCAAAACGGAAATCCAAAGTCAGGTAGGGGTTGTCCCAATCACCGACCACGCCCAGGCGCTTGAATCCGGTGCGTTGCAGGTCGATCTGTTCGGCGGCGTACTCACGGCACTTTTGACGGAAAGCGGTAGCGTCCAGCTTGACCCCGACCTTGCCCCACTTTTTCTCGATCGCGATTTCAATCGGCAGGCCATGGCAATCCCAGCCGGGGATATAGGGCGCATCGAAACCGGCCAGCGTCTTGGACTTGACGATGATGTCCTTGAGCACCTTGTTGACCGCATGCCCCAGATGCATGGCGCCATTGGCATAGGGAGGACCGTCATGCAGCACAAACAGCGGTCGCCCCTTGGCGTTCTCACGCAACTGCGCGTACAGGCCCTCGTGCTCCCACCGCTCCAGAATGCCCGGCTCGCGTTTGGGCAGATCGCCGCGCATCAGGAAGTCCGTCGCCGGCAGGTGGAGGGTGGCTTTGTAGTCCTGGCTCACGCGGTTGCTCGCAGTCGTTGTTCGTTAAGCACACGGCGCGCCTCTTGCGCATCGCGATGCATCTGTTCGGTCAGGGCATCCAGCCCGGAGAATTTTTCCTCGTCACGCAGCTTAGCGACGAACTCAACTTCGATGTGGCGCCCATACAGGTCGCCCTGGTAGTCAAACAGATGCGCTTCCAGCAGCGGCTCAACCCCAGCCACGGTCGGACGGGTACCGAAACTGGACACCGACGGCCAAGGCTGCTCGAACACGCCATGCACCCAGGTTGCATAAATACCCGACAACGCCGGGGTGTGCGCAAAGCGCAGGTTTGCGGTCGGAAAACCCAGGGTCCGGCCAAGCTGCCGGCCACGCACCACGCGCCCTCCGATCGCGTACGGCCGCCCCAACAGATCGGTGGCCTGTACAAACTGACCGGCGGTCAACAGCTCGCGAATCCGGGTGGCGGAAATGCGCTCGCCGTGCAGATGCACCGGCTCAATCTCGCCGGCAGTAAAGCCCAACGACTGCCCCATCCTTTGCAGCAGCGCAATGTCACCGCCGCGACCATGGCCAAAGCGGAACTCCGGCCCGATCCACACCTCCTGCGCCTGCAATCGCTCAACCAGCGCGCGACGCACAAAGTCTTCCGCACTCATCGCCGATAGCCGCCGATCAAACCGGACCAGGCCTACGCCGTCGACGCCAAAGGCGCGCAACCCCTCGACCTTGGCGCGCGCCAGGGTCAGCCGCGGCGGCGGCGTACCCTGCGCGAAGAACTCACGCGGCAGCGGCTCGAAGCTAACCGCCACCGCTGGCACACCCAACGCGCGCGCACGCGCCACCGCATGGCGCACCAGCGCCCGGTGGCCCAGATGGAGGCCATCGAAAGCACCGATACAGACCACGCTTCCATGCGGGAACAAGGTCCCGCCCTCGACGTCTCTGAAAAGCCTGCTCATTCCGATCCGAGATGCCGGCAGATGCCGGCAGGTGATACATGCGTAACCGATGAGTATACCCGGCTCCCGAGATCAGAGCCCGCAGGAGCGCGCGCTGAGCGCGAAGAGCCGTTGGCGGGCGCCTCGCGAAGCTCAGGATATCGGTGGCAGACAACGTGATTACCCTCTCGCATGCCTCCCCTACCGGCCGGGCGGGCGCTGGGCGGCAACACTCACGCCGGACTAGTGACCACGCAGCTCGCGCGGCCGGAAACCCAACGCAACCTGCACCAGCACATAGCTGAACCCACCGGCCGCTACCAGGCCCAGTAGTCCACCGATACGGTGCCACTTGTCCATAGCAGTGAAATTCGGCAGCCCATGCAACCCGAGTGCCACCACCGCCGCCATCACCAAGCACGAGAGCAGCAGCCGCAGCAGAAAGCGAGGCCAACCGGGCAGATGCCGGTAGGCACCGGAACGGCTGAGCCAGTACCACAACAGTCCGAGATTGACATAGCTGGCAACCGCACTGGCCAGCCCCAACGCCAGATGCAGACCGGGAGTCCGTCTCAGCGCTTCCATGACCCCAAGCGCGCGCACTTCCGGGGTGACCATGACCTGGTAGACCAACACTAGAAAGCCGATGTTGAGCAGCATGTTGACCCCCAACGCGACCACCCCGGCGCGTACCGGGGTGCGGGTGTCCTGGCGCGCGTAGAACGCGGGCAGCACCACTTTGACCAGCGCGAACGCGGGTAGACCGAAACTCAACCCGAACACCGACAGCGCCGTCATCTGGGTCGAGAAAGCGGTGAACTTTCCGTACTGAAACATCGTCGCCACCAGCGGTGTCGCCAACAGCATCAGCCCGACCATCGCCGGTACCGCGATCAGCAGGGTCGTGCGCAAGCCCCAGTCCAGCGCCGCCGAAAACCCTTCACCATCAGTCTTGACGTGGTGCCGCGATAACGCCGGCAGGATCACCGTGCCCAGCGCCACCCCGAACAAACCCAGCGGCAACTCCAGGAAGCGGTCGGCCTGCGACAGCCACGACTGGGAGCCATCGTACAATCGCGCGGCGATTACCGTGTCCAGCAATAGGTTGATCTGAGCGATCGACGAGCCGAACAAGGTAGGAACCATCAGCGTCATCACCCGACGCACATCCGGGTGGCTCCACCCCCAACGCGGCAACGTCAGTAGATCGATCCGCTTCAACGAAGGGAACTGAAACAACAACTGCAATAGACCGGCCAGCAGCACTGCCCAGCCCATCGCCAAGATCGGCACATTAAGCTTTGGCGCCAGCCACAAGGCGCCGGCGATCATGCACAGATTGAGAATGACCGGGGTCAACGCCGGCATCGCAAAGCGCTGAAAGCTATTGAGCGCGCCACCTGCCAGCGCGGTCAGCGAGACAAACAACAAGAAAGGAAAGGTCAGTCGCAGAAGATCGGTAAGCAGCGCATATTTCTGCGGATCAGCAGCGCGACCGTCGCTGAATAGCGAGGCCAACTGTGGCGTCAGCAACAACCCCAGTGCGGTCACCACCAGCAGCACGGCCCCGAGCGTACCGGACACCCGCGACATCAGCTCGCGTAGCTCGGCATGACTGCGGGTTTCCTTCACCTCGGTAAAAACCGGCACGAACGCGGTGGAGAACGAACCCTCAGCAAACAATCGGCGCAGGAAGTTGGGAATCCGGAACGCGACCCAGAAGGCGTCAGTGACGGCGCTGGTGCCAAAGCTATAGCTAATCGACCAGTCACGGACGAGCCCGAGCACCCGGGAAATCATCGTCATACTGCTGAACGAAAGCACGCTTTTTAACATACGGGGCTTACTCAACGGGGCGCCCTCTTGACAACTGACTTGACGTAGATTTTCGATCGGATCATAATTTCGAGCTTGCTTTTTCCATCACATCGATTTTTCAGGAAACCACCACCGTGGCCAATATCAAGTCCGCCAAGAAGCGCGCCAAGCAGACCGTCGTGCGCAACGCGCGCAACACGGCTCAGCGTTCGCAGCTGCGCACCGCCGTCAAGAAGGTGATCAAGGCCCTTGACGCCAACGATGCCGCCAGCGCCGAAGCCGCTTTTGCCGTCGCCCAGCCCCTGCTCGACCGTTTCAGCGCCCGCGGCCTGATCCACAAGAACAAGGCTGCCCGGCACAAGAGCCGCCTGACCGCCCGCATCAAGGCGCTCAAGGCTGCCTGATCCGGCGCTGCCATCGGCGGCCACGCCGCCGGTAGCACGATAAAACCCGGCCTTGGCCGGGTTTTTTGTTATTGCGACGTTCGTTGCGGGAGTAACTTCATTCGCGACGCAACCTCCCTGGGGAAGCGCCGTTGCGACTGAAGCCCCTCCCACAGTGAAGCGCGGCAGAGCAATCACATTCCCTGCTCCGCCTGTTCGGCCTGTTCGGCCTTCTGCCGGTCAAAGAAGGCCATCACGTCCTTCATGATCGGCCAGGTGCCCTCGCGTCCGATTGCCGAGACCAGATACCACGGCCCCGTCCAGCCCAGCTCAGCGATCACCGCCGCGGCCGCTGCGCGCGCTTCGTCCTCGAACATCAGATCGGCCTTGTTGAGTACCAGCCAGCGTGGCTTGTCCAGCAACTCCGGATCATGCCGCTCAAGCTCGCGCTCAAGCATGCGTACTTGTTCGGCCGGCGATACGCCCTCCACGCCCCCCTCCATCGGCGAGACATCCACCAGATGCAACAACAACCGGGTACGTTGCAGATGGCGCAGGAACTGAGTGCCCAGACCGGCACCATCGGCCGCGCCCTCAATCAGCCCTGGCACGTCAGCGATCACGAAGCTGCGATGCGCCTCTACACTGACCACACCCAGATTCGGGTACAGCGTAGTAAACGGATAATCGGCCACCTTGGGGGTCGCCGCTGAGACCGCGCGAATCAAGGTGCTCTTGCCGGCGTTTGGAAAACCCAGCAGCCCTACGTCGGCCAGCAACTTCAACTCCAACCTGAGCGCACGCTGCTCACCCTCTTCGCCCGGCGTGGCTTGGCGCGGAGCGCGGTTGACCGAGCTTTTGAAGTGCATGTTGCCCAACCCGCCCTTGCCGCCACGGGCCACCAACAGCCGGTCACCATGTCGGATCAGATCGCCGATGACTTCATCGGTCTCGACATTGATCACCACGGTACCGACCGGTACGGTGATCGCACGATCCTCGCCGGCCTTGCCATACATTTGCCGGCCCATACCATTCTCGCCGCGCTGCGCCTTGAAGATGCGCTCATGACGGAAATCAACCAGCGTATTCAGGTTCTCATCGGCGACCAGCCAGACACTGCCACCGCTGCCACCATCACCGCCATCGGGTCCGCCCAGCGGAATGAACTTCTCGCGCCGAAAGCCGACACAGCCATTGCCGCCGTTGCCGGCGATCACCTGGATCTCAGCTTCGTCTACGAGTTTCATTGGGTATGGAGTCTTTGCAAAATGGAGAGTGTATGCCGGCTTCGGCGTTGAGCCTTTCTGTGGGAACGACTTCAACGGCCCCCACAATTCCAAACAAAAGCCCCGCCGGAGCGGGGCTTAGTGTCAGCAGGACCGAAGTCCCGTCGGCAGACCTCAGGCCTGGACGACGCTGACGGTGCGACGCTTCTTCAAGCCCTTGGTGGAAAACTCCACGGTGCCGTCGACCAGCGCGAACAACGTGTGGTCGCGGCCCAGGCCGACGCCAGCACCTGGATGAAACTGGGTGCCGCGCTGACGCACGATGATGTTGCCCGCCTCGATGGCCTGACCGCCGTAGATCTTGACGCCCAGGTACTTGGGATTGGAGTCGCGGCCGTTACGGGTGGAACCACCAGCCTTTTTATGTGCCATGACGTCTTCTCCTTACTTGCTGCTGTCGCCGGCGATGCCGGTGATCTGGATTTCGGTGTAGTGCTGCCGATGCCCCTGATGCTTCATATGGTGCTTACGGCGGCGGAACTTGATGATGCGCACCTTGTCGGCGCGACCATGACCGACGACCTTGGCGGTGACCGAGGCGCCCTTCAGCGCGTCACCCACCTTGATACCGTCGCTATCGCCCAGCAACAGGATGCTGTCGAACTTAATCTCGGAGCCGGCTTCGGCTTCAAGCTTCTCCACGCGAAGCGTTTCGCCCTGCGCGACGCGGTATTGCTTACCGCCGGTGACCAGAACTGCGTACATGTTGTTTGTCTCTTCTGTAGTTATTCTGAAACTGCTAATACCGTCTGACGGCCGCAGAGCCGGCAGGAGGACCGGCAATTCTAACGATGCACCGACGCCTAGTCAAATCGCCTTAATCCTCTCGCCCTAAAAAGACACCCGAACCGGCCCCGGCCGGCGTCTCAAACCCTGCGACAGACCTCATCCACACTTCTGTTCTGCGCATTTGCCCTCATACCTATCCAGCCGATAGGCTTGCATATTGGCCCGGATTCACCCTTCCCCTCCTCGTTCGAAGGCCCCCGATGGCGCTGGACTACATCCGCATCCGCGGTGCGCGGACGCACAATCTCAAGAACCTCGACCTCGACCTGCCCCGCGACAAGCTGATCGTGATTACCGGCCTGTCCGGCTCGGGCAAGTCTTCGCTCGCGTTCGACACCATCTACGCCGAAGGTCAGCGTCGCTATGTCGAGTCGCTTTCAGCCTACGCTCGTCAGTTCCTGAGCGTAATGGAGAAGCCGGACATCGACCACATCGAGGGGTTGTCGCCGGCAATCTCGATCGAGCAGAAGTCGACCTCGCATAACCCACGCTCTACGGTCGGTACCATCACCGAGATCTACGACTATTTGCGCCTGCTGTATGCCCGCGTCGGCACGCCCCGCTGTCCAGACCACGGTTATCCGCTGGAAGCCCAAACCGTCAGCCAGATGGTTGACCAGGTACTCGCGCTGGACGCCGAGCAACGCTACATGCTGCTGGCGCCGGTGATCCGCGAGCGCAAGGGCGAGCACGCGCAGGTGTTTGAACAATTGCGTGCGCAAGGCTTCGTGCGGGTGCGCGTAGACGGTGAGTTGTATGAAATCGACGCAGTGCCAGCCCTGGCGCTGCGGCAGAAGCACACCATTGAGGCAGTGATCGATCGTTTCCGCCCACGCGAGGACCTCAAGCAGCGTCTGGCCGAGAGCTTTGAAACTGCGCTCAAACTGGGCGATGGCATGGCCGCAGTGGTGTCATTGGACGATTCCAAAGCCGCGCCGACGCTGTTTTCATCCAAGTACTCCTGTCCAGTCTGCGATTACTCGTTGCCGGAGCTTGAACCGCGACTGTTCTCGTTCAACGCGCCGATGGGCGCCTGCCCGTCCTGCGACGGGTTGGGCATGGCCGAATTCTTCGATCCGGCCAAGGTGGTGGTACATCCGGAACTGCCACTGTCGGCCGGCGCAGTGCGTGGCTGGGACCGGCGCAATGCGTATTACTTCCAATTGATCGCTTCGCTCGCCAAACACTATAAGTTCGACGTCGATGCCCCCTGGCTATCACTGCCCGAAACGGTACGCCAGGCGGTGCTATACGGCAGTGGCGAAGAGCAGATCACCTTCACTTACTTCACCGAATCCGGTGGACGCACTCAGCGCAAACACCGCTTTGAGGGCATCATTCCCAACCTGGAGCGACGCTATAGCGAGACCGAATCGGCCGCCGTGCAAGAGGAGCTCGGGAAGTACATCAGCGAGCATGCTTGCCCAGACTGCGGTGGTGCGCGCCTGAACCGTGCCGCGCGCAACGTGTTCGTCGCCGAGCGGCCACTACCGGAAATCGTGGTGATGCCGATCGACGAGGCATTGGCGTTCTTCCGTGAGCTGAGCCTGCCCGGCTGGCGCGGTGAAATCGCCGCCAAGATCGTCAAAGAGATTGGTGAACGACTCGGCTTCCTGGTTGACGTGGGTCTGGACTATCTGACCTTGGAGCGCAAGGCCGACACGCTGTCTGGTGGTGAGGCCCAGCGCATCCGCCTGGCCTCACAGATCGGCGCGGGCCTGGTCGGAGTGATGTATGTGCTCGACGAGCCGTCCATCGGCCTTCACCAGCGCGACAACGAACGCCTCCTGGGCACCCTCACCCGGCTGCGTGACCTGGGCAACACGGTGATCGTGGTCGAACACGATGAGGACGCCATCCGCCTGGCTGACTATGTACTCGACATCGGTCCTGGCGCGGGCGTGCACGGTGGCGAGATCTGTGCGCAAGGCACGTTAGAAGACATCTTGGAGTCGCCGCGCTCATTAACCGGCCAATATCTGTCGGGCAAGCGACGGATCGAGATTCCCAAACAACGCCACAAGCCCAATCCGAAGATGACTCTGCGCCTGCGCGGCGCAACCGGCAATAACCTTAAGAACGTCGACTTGGATATCCCCGCCGGCCTGCTGACCTGTGTCACCGGCGTATCAGGCTCGGGCAAGTCAACGTTGATAAACGACACCCTGTTTGCGTTGGCCGCCAATGAGATCAACGGTGCCTCGCATCCAGTGGCGCCGTACCGCGAGGTCGACAACCTGGACCTGTTCGACAAAGTCGTGGATATCGACCAGTCGCCGATTGGTCGCACCCCGCGCTCCAATCCGGCCACCTACACGGGGCTGTTCACGCCGCTTCGCGAACTATTTGCGCAGGTACCGGAATCGCGTGCACGTGGCTATTCGCCTGGCCGCTTCAGCTTCAACGTGCGTGGAGGTCGCTGCGAGGCCTGCCAAGGCGACGGTCTGATCAAAGTGGAGATGCACTTCCTGCCGGATGTGTATGTCCCTTGCGATGTCTGTCACGGCAAGCGTTACAACCGCGAGACACTAGAAATTCTCTACAAGGGCCACAGCATCAATGAGGTGCTGGAAATGACCGTGGAGGATGCGCTCAAGTTGTTCGAACCAGTACCGGCGATCGCGCGCAAGCTGGAAACACTGATGGACGTCGGCCTGAGCTACATCAAGCTCGGCCAGAGTGCAACCACGCTGTCCGGGGGCGAGGCGCAACGTGTGAAGCTGTCCAAAGAACTATCACGGCGCGACACCGGACGCACGCTCTACATCCTCGACGAGCCCACCACCGGCCTGCACTTCCACGACATCGAGGCGCTGCTCGGTGTGCTGCACAAGCTACGCGACGAGGGCAATACCGTGGTGGTGATTGAGCACAACCTGGACGTCATCAAAACCGCCGACTGGCTGGTCGACCTCGGCCCGGAAGGAGGTCATCGCGGCGGCACGATCTTGGTCACCGGCACCCCGGAGCAGGTCGCGGCGCACTCGCAGTCCTACACCGGCCAGTTCCTGGCCAAGATGCTGCCTTCGATCGCCGCACGCCCGGACCGTCCGGCCGCCGTAGCCAACAAACCCGAGGCATTGCCGCCACGCAAGACCAAGCCGGCGAAGAAACCGGCCAAAACCGCCCCAAGCAAAAGAAAGGCCTGACCATGAGTGAGCATCCCGGCAAGATCCTGGCCCGTATCCCGATCAGCGTGCGCTGGCGCGACATGGACAATATGGGACACGTCAACAACGCCAAGTATGTGTCCTATCTGGAGGAAGCGCGGGTGCGCTGGATGTTGGGTGTGCCCGGCGTGTCGATGAACGAGCGGATCGCGCCGGTGGTGGCTGCCACCCATGTCAACTACCGCCGACCGCTGGTGTGGCCGCACGACATCCTGGTTGAGCTGTTCGTCGAGCGCATCGGCACCAGTAGCCTCACCCTTGGCCACCGCATCGTCGATCAGAACGACGAATCCGTGTTGTACTCGGACGGCAACGTGGTGGCGGTGTGGATGGACACCAAGACCGGCAAAAGCGCGCCGCTGCCGGAGGCCGTGCTGGCCGTCTTGAACTGATGCATTCAGGGGCTGTGCGCCCAGCCGAAACTTTGGCGCACTGCCTCAAGCGGCTACGGATTCGGACGCACTTCCAGCTCGGCATAGATCTGCGCGCCGTCGCGCAGCCGGAACGTCAGCGGCAGCCGCTGGCCCGCGCGCAGCGGTTGTGCCGGCTGCATCAGCATCAGGTGTAGCCCACCCGGGCGCAGTTCGACAGCACCATCGGCGGGCAGCGTCAACGTCGAGACCTCGCGCATCCGGCTCACGCCATCGGCCTGGGTGGTCTGGTGCATCGACACGTCGCCGAACACGGGACTGACCACCGACACCACTTCGGCGGGTGCGGCGCAGCGGTTGACGAAGCGGCCGAAGCCGGCGGCCATTGGCATCGCCGACTGCGCTGGCAGTCGGATCCATCCCGCCTCAAAGCGGGGCTGGCAAGGTGCAGCGGTGGCACCCAACGACGCGGCCAGTAGCCACCCACAAATGAACAAGGCAGATGTTTTCATGACGACTATCATAGGTCGCCTGTCCGCAGGAGCAACGCACGCGCATGAGCATCGAGACTTTTGACCACGGCCCGATTCGGGAAATACGTCTGGCCCGCCCTCCGGTCAACGCATTGGACACAGCGCTGTGCCGAGCGCTATCCACCGCAGTCACTCGGGCTCAGGATGAGGGCGTCCATGCGCTGGTGCTGTCCGGCAACGAACGGATTTTCTCCGGCGGCCTGGACGTACCGCATCTGCTCGCTCATGGTCAGGATCGTGCTGGGTTGCTGGACAGCTGGAGTAGGTTTTTCGAGGCAGTTCAGACGCTGGCGGACAGCCCCCTGCCCGTGGTTGCCGCGCTGACCGGCCACGCGCCGGCCGGCGGCTGCGTATTAGCACTGTGTTGCGACTACCGGATCATGGCGCGCAGCCCCGATCCAGCCCGTCCCTACGCGATCGGACTGAACGAGGTGCAAGTCGGATTGATCGCGCCAGAAGGCATCCAGCGGCTGCTGCGGCGCGTGGTCGGCTCGCGTTTAGCCGAACGGCTGCTGGTGTCTGGCGAGCTGGTACCGGCCGAGCGTGCCCTGCAGATCGGACTTGTCGACGAGTTGATTGAGGGCGAGCAGGTGGTTGCACGCGCGGTCGCCTGGCTACAGGAGCTGCTAGCCTTGCCCCGCGCGCCAATGCTGGCCACCCGCGCAGTCGCGCGAGCCGATCTGTCCGAGGCCCTGCGGCCGGCGCTCATCCAGTTGGATCGTTTTATTGACAGCTGGTATGGCGCCGACGCCCAGCGCGCGTTGCAGGCGCTGGTCGATCGACTCAAGAAGTAGGGCTACCCACGTTCCTACATCGCGACCTTCTGCGACAGAGCGCCGCGGGCGGACCGGTATAATCGCGATCCCCCGCCTTGCAGGCCCTGCCCTTGTCCGCCCGCGCCGAACCCGTCGTCTCCGAATTGATCAGCCTGCTCTCACTGGAGCGGCTGGAGGACAATCTGTTCCGTGGTCAGAGCCGCGACATCGGAACCAAGTACGTGTTTGGCGGGCAAGTGCTCGGCCAAGCACTCTCTGCGGCCCAGACGACGGTCGGTAACGGCCGCCGAGCCCACTCGTTACACGCCTACTTCCTGCGTGCCGGTGACATTGAACACCCTATCGTTTACGACGTCGACCGTACCCGCGACGGCGGCAGCTTCTCGGTGCGGCGGATCACGGCGATTCAGCATGGCAAGGTGATTTTTTTCTGTGCGGCCTCGTTCCAAGGCGAAGAGACGGGCGCGGAGCATCAAGCCAAAATGCCCGTGGTGCCACCACCGGAAGACATCGAACAGACGCCGCCGGTAGCACCCGAGGTGATGGCGACGTTGCCGGCCAAGGTGCAGCGCTGGCTCACGCGAGGTGGCCCGTTTGAGTTCCGTCATGTCTACCCGCGTGACGAGCTGAACCCTCCCAAGCGCCCTCCACTCCAGCAAATGTGGCTACGCTTGAACGAGCCGGTTGGTGATGATGTCAGCCTGCATCAGGCGCTGCTGGCCTATGCCTCGGACTTCCAGCTACTGGGCACCTCCACCTTTCCGCACGGGATCAGCTACTACACGCCGAATGTGCAGATGGCCTCGCTTGACCACGCGCTATGGTTCCATCGCCCCTTCCGCACCGACGACTGGCTGCTGTACTCGCTCGACAGCCCAACCGCGCAAGGCTCGCGCGGATTGGCTCGCGGACAGTTCTTCACCCGCGACGGTGTACTGGTCGCCAGTACCACGCAGGAAGGCCTGATCCGCGTCGTACACGACGGCAGCGCCACCTCGGTCCCGGCCAAGGACTAGGCGATCGTGTTGATTCCCAAGCAAGTCCGACGGCAGCATGCGTGCGCTATGTGTATCGCTGCCGAGCATGGACGGATCCCCCGTTCCCCTTCCTCTTGCCCAGAACGCGCGCCGGAACGCTCAGCGTACGGGCGCCGACAGAATGTCCTGAATGCGCAAGATTTTTAGCAGCCAACGTGTGGAAACCGCCGAAGGCGTGGCCGAGCTGTTGCGCAATGCCGGCATCGAGGTGCGACTTAGTAACGGCCGCTCTTACCAGAGCAAACGCAGCGGCCAGTTCAGCTACCTCGAACAGGGTAATGCGCAGAACCATCCCACGGTATGGATTGTCCACGCCAACGACCAGCCGCGTGCGCGTGAAATCCTGCGCGAGGCCCGGCTACTTGACTCTACCCGCCGTGACCTGCCCGATGCGCAATACAGCTTTGCCGCACTCACCGACACCGGCCAGCGGCCGCGTGCCAACTGGGCCTGGCGGATCAGGCTAGCGCTGCTGATAGTGATCGGTGTGGTGGCGATGTTCGTCGTGCTGCGCCACCGCGCCGCACACGCACCCGTTTCGCCGGTACCGACGACGCCCCCGCCAAACACCTCGCCGGCGCTATCGTCTCCATCGCAAGACCAAGAAGAAGTTCGGGTCAGGATTGATCCGAACCGATAGGCTCACCCAGACCGCAGCACACGGGTTCGGCGGTGTTACAGCCAGCGGGGCACCTTCCTCGCCGCAGGACATACAGGTTAGCCAGACTCGGCTGTACTCACGCGAAGGCCCCGGCATAAACGCCGGGGCCAGGTCGAATCGGCGCTTTGTTGCAAGAACTCAGATCACGACTGCGGAGTGACTGCCGGCTCCGCCGGCACCGCATGAGGTCCCTCGTGTGGGCCATGCCCGAAGCCACCCCCCAATCCTCCCAGCTTAGCCGTCGCCGCATCGAACTCAGCCTTGCTCAATTTGCCGTCGTGGTCAGTATCAGCTGCGGCAAACCACGCATCGCGGCGCTGCTTGGCCCGCGCTTGGAAATCGGCCTTGTCTACGAAACCGTCCTTGTTGACATCCAGCTGATCGAAGCGCGCTGCAAACTTCGGATCGGCCTGGGCTTCCTCGCGGCTGATCCGCCCATCCTTGTTGGTATCGAGCCGAGCAAACAGCGCTTCCTCGCCCGGGTGCGGCCCTGGATGACGCGGCAGCTCATCTGCGGTGAGCTTGCCGTCCTTATTGCGGTCGAGCAGGTCAAACCGGGCCGCCAGCCACGGATCCGCAGCGGCCTCGCTGCGGTCGATCACGCCGTCGCCATTCTTGTCGAGTTCGGCGAACTTCGCCGGCAGTGGCTTTGGCGACGTGGTCGGCGCAAGGTCGGCAGCGAACGCGGTGGCGGCCGCCGAGGCGACCGTCAGCGTGGCCGCAACGGCCAGCGCGAGGAGAGGTTTGCGATGCGTCATAGTGTGCTCCGTAAGGGTTGACTGTACGGCCCCGTCACCGAGACCCGACAGATCGCGATCCGCACCACAGTGGCCGATCGCGCCATCGTCCCCATCAACGGGTGACCGTCGCCGAGGTTGACCTACTACGGGCTGCATTCATCGCCCGGACAGCCACGGCAGAGGCGACCGGCAAGCGCTATGCTCGTCAGCATGGCCATCCATGCCGACACCCGTGACGACCTTCGCCTGTTCCAAACCGGGCAGCACGCCTGTGGCTATTGGCCGGAGCGACAGGCACGCGATCTTGTGCTCGACCCCAACGACCCGCGCCTCGACTCGATCTATCCCCAGGCATTGAGTTGGGGCTTCCGCCGCTCAGGAGAACTGGTCTATCGCCCGCACTGCGAGCAGTGTAGCGCCTGCGTACCGGTGCGCATCCCGGTGAGCGCATTTACGCCGGACCGTAGCCAGCGCCGCTGCCTGACGCGCAATGCCGCACTGACCGTGCGCATCGTCGCCGCGCAGCGCAACGATGAGCAGTTGGCGCTGTACCAGCAATACTTGCGACAGCGGCATCCCGGCGGCGGTATGGATGACCACGGCGCACACGAGTTCGACCAGTTTCTGATCGGCCGCTGGTCGCATGGGCGTTTTTTAG
>Cebus_capucinus_imitator_PRJNA485217_SSR047__coassemble_1165_pt1 | contig 22200 bp, 16 predicted proteins | sample Cebus_capucinus_imitator_PRJNA485217_SSR047__metabat2_high_PE_004 | metagenome-assembled genome bin Cebus_capucinus_imitator_PRJNA485217_SSR047
GTCGGTACGAGACCGTCGGAAACGGTATTGGGCCGGACACACATCGCCCGGAATACCGGGCGATGGTGGGTTTTCCGGGACGGGGGAAGGGGGGCTCGAGCGTGGGTGCGGGTGATTTGAGTCGCGTACAAGCATGCGCGCTGGCGCCCGAATCCCAGCCGCCTTGGGTGCGTGACACGGGGCGCCGCAAAGACCCGATGTGCTCGCGCAGCAGCGCCACGAACGCGCGTGCGGCGGGGGTCGGATCGCGCGCCTCACCGGCGTAAGTCCAAAAGCGAAAGGTAGGCGTTAGCCGTACCACCGCCACGTCGTGCATGACGGCGGCCATGGTCTGCGGCACGATCGCTGTACCTAGGTCAGCCGCCACCATCTGTCGGATCAGGTCGGCATGAGTGACCTCATTTTGCACCTGCGGTCGCAGTCCGTTGGCGACGAAGGCGGTGTCGATGATGCCGCGCACGCCGGCGTGCGAAACGGTGTCCGGGTGTGGCGATCGGTGCCAGGCCATCCTCATGCAGCAGCAGGCGCTGCTCGGGCAGCGTCTGCTGTGAGCCGACGCCGACCAGCACCACATCCAACCGGCTATCGGCCAGATCCTGCAACAGCATCGCAATCATGCCGGTGCGCAGCTGTACATCGACCTGCGCGTGGGTGTGGCGGAACTCGCCGAGTAAGGCAGGCACTGACACTGTGGTCAGCGATGAGATCTGACCGATGTGGACGCGTCCACGCACCTCACCAAGTGCCTGCGCCATTTCCTCATGTAGACGTTGTGCCGCACGCAGCGTCTGCCACGCGTTGTGAAGCACTACCTCACCGGCCGCCGTTATCCGTACACGTCGTCCGCTGCGATCAAACAGCCGTGCACCGAGCTGCTGTTCTAGCTTGGCGATCTGGTGGCTGAGTGCAGACTGCGCCGTGTGGCAGCGTGCGGCCGCAGCCGTGAAACCGCCTTCTTCGGCGACCGCTACGGCGAACTCGAGCTTGCGCAGGCTGAACATGTAATCTAAAAAGCGGATGGATTGATTGAAAACAATGCATTGGCAAGATGGGTTGCGCGCGCTCACACTGCGTGCCCCGCCGAGTTTCCACCTCACGCTTATGACCTCGTCCCCCCCACTCGCGCGCAGCCTAGTACTGCTGATGGCGCTTGCCACCGGCCTGGCGGTGGCGAGCAACTATTACGCTCAGCCGCTGTTGGAGATCCTGGCCCGGGAATTCGGAATCAATGTGCGCCGGGCCGGGCTGGTAATCACCACCGCGCAGCTTGCCTACGCCGCCGGATTGTTGTTGCTGGTACCGTTGGGTGACCGGTTGGATCGGCGCAAACTGATCGTGGGGCTGTACGCGCTAAGTGCGGTTGGCTTGTTGGTCAGCGCTAACGCACATGGGTTCGTCCTGCTGCTGGCGGGCACCTTGCTGACCGGTGCCAGCTCCGTGTGCGCGCAGATCCTGGTGCCGTTCGCGGCCACGCTCGCTGCCCCGCACGAGCGCGGCCGGGTGGTTGGCACGGTGATGAGTGGGCTGTTGTTGGGTATTCTGCTGGCGCGCACCGCCTCAGGCTTGCTCGCCGGGCTGGGTGGCTGGCAGACGATCTATTGGGTGGCCGCCGTGCTCACCCTAGCGGTTGCCGGGCTGTTATGGCGTGGTCTACCGCCGCATCCCGGCCAGATCACGCTGTCTTATCCGCGGTTGGTGGGCTCGGTGCTGGCGTTGCTGCGTGATGAGCCAGTGTTGCGCGCACGTGCGGTGCTCGGCGGCTTATTATTTGCCGGCTTCAGTATCTTCTGGACCACATTGGCGTTCTTGCTGGCCGGTCCGGACTACGGCTACAGCACCGCGACGATCGGACTGTTCGGGTTGATCGGTGCGGCCGGTGCGTTGGCTGCCAACCTGTCCGGTAAGCTTTCCGATCGTGGTGCGGGTCATTGGGTGACCTGGGGTGGGTTGTTGTTGCTGCTGACATCCTGGGCGCTATTGGCGGCCGCGCCGCACTCGCTGATCGCGTTGATCGCGGGTGTGCTGCTGCTCGATGTGGCGGTGCAGGGAGTACATATCGGTAACCAGAGCACGATCTACCGGCTCGATGCCGCCGCGCGTAACCGTATTACCTCGGCCTATATCACCTGCTACTTCATTGGTGGCGCGCTCGGTTCCAGCGCTGGGGCGGCGGCGTACGCGGCCGCAGGATGGAACGGGGTGGTGAGCGCGGGCGCGGCGCTGGCGGTATTGGCGCTGTTATGGACGCTACTTGCGGTGCGCGTCTCACCTACGAGGGCATCCGGCGCCGTGCCTTAGTGCCGGACGCGTTTGGTCAGAGCCTTCGCGTCGAGGCTCGCCCCCGCCTACTCGGTGCGTTACTCGGATCAGGCTTTGGATAGCGATGCTGTGCTATCTGCCGCCGCGGTGGCTGCGGTGCGCAATTTGGGCAGCAGCCTTAGCATCAGCGCTAATTGGGTGTTCACCAATTGCTGTTTAGCGGGCAGTGCCGCGTCGCTCGCCTCTAGCCGCTCAGCCAGTGCAATCTCAGCCGGTTCATTGCCGATGGGCAGCGTCTGTCGCTGCACCAGCGCCTGGGCGATGCCTTCGAACATGCGTTGTAGGTAGCCGCCGGCCTCGGCCACGCTGCCGCCGATGGCGTCCTCGTCCAGCTCGCCGCGGTGTGCGCCCAGCGCCGAGAGGTAACCGAGCAGGGTGTTCGACAGCGCTAGAAACCTAAATCCGGCATCGAGATTGCGTCGATACCGGCCCGGTTCGCGCAGCATATTGGACAGCGCCACCGACAGTGCGGCATCGGCGTTATGCATGTCGCGGCGAGCGATTCGGTAGGGCAAGTCGTCGCGCATGCCGCTGCGGTACTGCTCCAGACTCTGCGCCAGGTAGCGTGCACATGCGGCCAAGACATTGGACATCACCATGTTGAGCCGCCGGCCCTGCCAGTCCGGCAATATAAGGAATGAGGCGGCTGCGGCGATCGCACAGCCGATAAGCGTGTCCAACAGGCGTGGCAAAATCAATACGAAGCCGTCGCCGATCAAGTTGAAGCAGAACAACGCCATAACCGTGATCGCGGCGGTGGCGAGCATGTAGCGGTCGGTACGGGTGATGAAGAACACCAACGCACCGAGCAGCGCCAATAGCAGTTGCAACTCGGTACCGGGGAATAACTGCATTAGCGCCCAGGTCACGACCAGACCCAAGAGGGTACCGGCGATGCGCTGCATCAGCCGCAGCCGGGTGGCGCCATAGTTGGGCCGGCACACGAACGCAGTGGTCAGCAGGATCCAGTAGCCGTTACTGGTCTCGATCAGCTGCATCAGCCCGTAGCCAACCGCCAGTGCGATCGCCATCCGCAGCCCGTGCCGGAACAGCACCGAGGTCGGCGTCAGTTGGCGGCCGATGCGGGTCACCATCTCACGCAAGGTGTGCGGTGCCGAATCGCGCAGGCGCGTATCCAGCGCTTCACCGGTTGTGTCCGAGCGCGCTGCGTCGGCGAGCCTACGTTCGATCGTTTGTAGGTTGGTGACTAAAAGTTCCAGCGACCCGAGTAGGCGTACCAGCTGTGCATCACCGCGCGCGTGCAGGAAGTCCAGCGAGGCACGCAGATCGGCGTTGGCCTGCGCTGTGCGCTCGCCGTATTCAAACGCGCGCCCTAGCCGGATTGCCTCGCCGAGCACAGCGCAGGCTTTGCCTTGCAGCGACAGCAGTCGCTGACAGCGATATAGCACGTCGCTATGGAACAGTGCTTCGGTCAGTGCTTCATAGGGATAGTGCGAGGAGCTAGCACGCTCGTGAAACTCCTGCGCCATGTAGTACAGCCGGAAGTACACCCCGGATTGCACGCCGGGCCGGCCCGAGCGTCCGAAGCGGCTCATGATTGCGTTTTTGGCGCCGTTCAGTGCGGCAACCACTCGAGCGTTTTGCTCAGCCAGCGCAAGCCGGCGTGCATGCAGGTCACTCTGGCGCACCGGTTCGAACAAGTCGGCTTTCAGCTTCAGCAGTTGGTTTAGCTCGAGGAACAGCCGCGCCAGTCGCTCACGCACCGGTCGGTTCGCGAATAGGACTGCCCACAGGATCGACAGCAATCCGTACCAGACTGCGCCGAGCAACAGCAGACCGGCCTCGTACCAGGATGCTTCTAAGCTGTGTTGGCCGTGCTGATCCATGCCGAGCATCGCGTAGATCGCGAGCGCAACGGTGGCCTGGGCTATCGAGGCATAGCGCTCGCCAAGTGCTCCGAGCAATGTCAGTGCAAACGTCGACAGCGCCAGGCACAGCACGAACGGCAGCGGGTAGGGAAACAGCAGCGCGACCGCGGTGGCGGCGGCGGCGAAGCACAGTAACGACAGCAGCACGGCCTTGCTGCGGCCCACGTAGTTATCGTCGGTCTCGGCAATGGCGCTGGCAATAATGCCCAGAAAGATTGCCGGCACCGCGTGTAGTTGTTGTGAGTGCCAGCACACACCCATGACAGTGGCCAGCGCGATAAACACGCGCAGGCCGTAGCTGGCCTTCTCGTGAGCCCACAGCTGGCCCAGGCGGGAGTCGAGTCGGGTCATGCGTCGTGTGTCGTGGCGAGATGGCCATTATCGCCGCGTCGCCGCTGCCGAGGTGAAAGCGGTGTGTTCGGCGGGGCGAACACTTAGCGCAGTGGTGGCACTGACAGAAAGCGTGTGAAAAAGCGTGTGAAGATGATGGGGATGGGGATGGTCTGCCAACACTTCTAATGCCGAGTGAGGGATGTAGCGCTCACCGGCCGCATCATCGGTGGTCATCTGCACCGGCGCGCGTCGGTGCTTCGCGGCTACCATGGGGGCGTCCTTTATCGATCGGAGTCGTCGATATGCCTATGCGTCGTGTGCTGTTTGCTGTTTTGTTTACGCTGCCGCTGGCAGCGCTCGCGCAGTCTTTGCCAGTCGCGGACCCTGCGGCGATGGTGCAGTGGCGGCGTGACCTGCATCAGCATCCTGAGCTGGGCGGACAGGAAACGCGTACCGCCGCGCGGGTGGCCGCCGAGCTGCGCAAGCTCGGGCTGAAGCCGCGCACCGGGCTGGCTCACACGGGTGTGGTTGCGGTACTCAAAGGGGGGCGTCCAGGACCGCGCATCGCTATCCGCGCCGACATGGATGCCTTGCCAGTCACTGAGCAGACCGGTCTGCCATTCGCCTCCACCGCGACTACCCGCTATCGCGGTCAGCCGGTCGGGGTGATGCATGCCTGCGGCCACGACATGCACGTGGCGATCCTGCTTGGGGTGGCGCAGGCGCTGGTCGCACGCCGTGACACGCTACCGGGCGAGGTGATGTTTGTGTTTCAGCCTTCAGAAGAGGGTCCTGCTGAGCCGGGTGCGCCGTTTGGCGCCAAGATGATGCTCGACGAAGGCGTGTGGCGTGATTTTAAGCCCGAGGCGGTGTTTGGGCTGCACGTGTGGGCGGGGCTGCATACCGGTCAGGTCGGTTTTCGCAGTGGTCCGTCGCTGGCGAGTGCCGACGAATGGGCGCTGACGGTCAAAGGCCGTCAGACCCACGGGTCGCGGCCCTGGGACGGCGTCGATCCCATCACCCTGGGCGCACAGATCCTGCTCGGCACCCAAAGCATGATCGCGCGTCAGGTCAACATCGCTACTAACCCGGTGGTACTGACCGCTGGCCAGTTCAACGCGGGCGTGCGCTTCAACATCATTCCCGACGAGGCCCGGCTGATTGGCACCTTGCGCACCTTCGACCCATCCGTGCGCTCGGACGTAATTGCGCGCTTCCATCGTATCGCCGAGGATTTTGCACACGCCGCTGGCGGCAGCGCTATGTTGCAGGTGATTGAAAACGCGCCGGCCACGATCAATGATCCGGCCCTGGCAAGGCGGGTGATGCCATCGCTGCAAAAGGCAGTGGGTGCCAGCAACGTGATCGAAATGCCGCTGGTGACGGTGGCCGAGGATTTCTCGCAGTTCGCCAACGTCGTACCGGGCGCCTACTTCTTCGTGGGCACTACGGCGGCCGACAAAGATCCGGCGACGATGCCGATCAACCACTCGCCCAACTACGCGCCCGATGAGGCTGCGCTGGAAGTAGGCAGTCGGGCGATGTTGCAGGTGGCGCTGGACTACTTGGAAAGCTGACCGTCGTTAAGGACCGTAGGGCTGACCTCGATAGCTCGAGGTCGCTCAGCGGTGAGATGGTGCTGTCGTTGAATCCATGCACAGCGACGCGCGCAGCCCTTTCACTCGGGTGATCGCCGTGCGATTAGTGAGTGCGTTCACGCGCGATCGCGCGCCAGCCGATGTCTTTGCGGTGGAACTCGCTAGCCCAGTGGATCACCGCCACCCCGGCATAAGCGTTGCGCTGCGCATCAGCGACGCTTTCGCCGAGCGCCGCCACACACAATACGCGGCCGCCGGCGCTGACCACCTGGCCGTGCGCATCTCGCGCAGTGCCGGCATGAAACACCTTCGCCATGGCAGGCACGGCGTCCAGGCCGGAGATCGGCTCGCCGGTCCGTGGTGCCTCTGGATAGGGCGCTGCGGCCAGCACTACGCCCAGCGATGGACGCGGATCCCAGCGCGCTTCGATCTGGCCCAGGCGTCCGTCAATTGCCGTTTCGATCAGCTCGACCAGGTCTGATTGCAGCCGTAGCATCACCGGCTGGGTCTCCGGATCGCCAAAGCGCACGTTGAACTCGATCACCTTGGGCGCGCCACTGGCATCGATCATCAGACCCGCATACAAAAATCCGGTAAACGGCATGCCATCGGCGATCATGCCCTGCACGGTCGGCTCGACGACTTCGCGCATGATCCGGGCGTGCACGTCCGGTGTCACCACTGGGGCAGGCGAGTAAGCGCCCATGCCGCCGGTGTTGGGCCCGGTATCGCCATCGAACACCCGCTTGTGATCCTGCGAGGTTGCCATCGGCAGTGCGGTAGTGCCGTCCACCATGGAAATGAAGCTGGCCTCTTCGCCGTCGAGAAATTCTTCAATCACTACGCGCGCGCCGGCGTCGCCAAAGGCGTTGCCCGAGAGCATGTCGCGCACCGCAGCCTCGGCCTCGGCCAGCGTCATCGCCACGATCACCCCCTTGCCAGCGGCAAGCCCATCGGCCTTGACCACGATCGGTGCACCCTTCTCACGCAGGTAGGCGAGCGCGGCATCGAGGTCGGTGTGAACCTCGTAGAACGCGGTCGGAATGCCATGGCGCTTGAGAAAATCCTTGGCGAACGCCTTGCTGCCCTCCAACTGCGCGGCGGCGGCGCTGGGTCCAAAGATGCGCCGCCCGGCGGCGCGGAAGCAGTCGACGACGCCAGCCACCAACGGCACCTCAGGACCGACCACGGTCAGCGCCACGTTCTCATCGCCGGCCAGCTTCAGTAGGCCGTCCAGGTCAGCGGCCTGTACGGGCGCATTGCGGCACTTGGCCTCGATCGCGGTGCCGGCATTGCCAGGTGCAACAATGACTTCGGTCACGCGCGGTGACTGTGCGAGTTTCCAGGCGAGGGCATGTTCACGACCGCCGGAGCCGATGACCAAGATTTTCATTGTGGGGAATCTCCGGCCTCGTCATTCCCGCGCACGCGGCAATTTAAGGACGTGGTGGTGGGTTGCTGCACAGAGCAAAAGTCTCTGGATCCTCACTTGCGTGAGGACGTAGCTGGGATTGGTGCGGCTTAGTGGCGGAAATGCCGCACACCGGTGAACACCATGGCGATGCCGTGCTCGTCGGCCGCGGCGATTACCTCGCCGTCGCGCATCGAGCCACCTGGCTGAATGACTGCCTTGATGCCAGCCTGCGCGGCCGCATCGATGCCGTCGCGGAACGGGAAAAATGCGTCGGAGGCCATGACGGAGCCTTCTACCACCAACCCTGCGTCAGCCGCCTTGATCCCGGCGATGCGCGCCGAGTAGACCCGGCTCATCTGCCCGGCGCCGACACCGACCGTGCGGTTGTCCTTGGCGTAGACGATCGCATTGGACTTGACGAACTTGGCCACCTTCCAGGCGAATAGCAGGTCGATGAATTGGGATTCGGTCGGCGCGCGCTGTGTGACCACCTTGAGTTCCTCACGGGTGACCACGCGATCATCGGCGGTCTGCATCAGCATGCCCGAGCCGACCCGCTTGGTGTCGATAAAGCCGCGCGAGGGCGCCGCGAGCGGAATCCGCAGCACGCGCACGTTGGCTTTTTTGCGAGCGTATTCCAGCGCACCGGGCGCGTAGTCCGGCGCGATCAGCACCTCGACGAATTGGCGATCCAGGATCACTTGCGCGGTGGCGGCGTCGAGCGTGCGATTGAAGGCGATGATACCGCCGAAGGCACTGGTCGGATCGGTGGCGTAAGCCAGCTCGTAAGCATCGCCGCAAGCCACACCGACGGCCACCCCGCAGGGGTTGGCGTGCTTGACGATGACGCAGGCCGGCGTGTCGAACTGGCGCACGCACTCCCACGCCGCGTCGCTATCAGCGATGTTGTTGTAGCTCAGTTCCTTGCCCTGCAATTGCTCGAAGGTGGCCAGTGAGCCGGGCGCGGCATACAAGTCGCGGTAGAACGCGGCCTGCTGGTGCGGGTTCTCGCCATAGCGCAGGTCCATCAGTTTGATGAAGCTGCTGTTGGCTTGGGCCGGGAAGGTCACGCGCGTGGGCACCTCGGTCGAGGCGTCGGTGATTGCCGACAGATAGTCGCTGATCGCCGCATCGTACTGCGCGACCCGGTTGAATGCGGCCACCGCCAGCGTAAAGCGCCGCGCAGCCGACAACTGGCCGTCGTGGGTCTCAAGTTCGGCGAGCAGCTCGGGATACTGTGCCGGCGAGGTCGCTACCGCGACCCGCGCGAAGTTCTTGGCCGCCGAGCGCAGCATCGCCGGTCCGCCGATATCGATGTTTTCAACCGCTTCATCCAGCGTGCAGTCGGCACGCGTGGTCACCGCCTCGAACGGGTACAGGTTTAGCACCAGCAGATCGATCGGTGCGATGCCGTGCTCAGCCATCACCGCCTCGTCCAGGCCGGCGCGGCCGAGTAGCCCGCCGTGCACGCGCGGGTGCAACGTCTTCACACGACCGTCCATCATTTCCGGAAAGCCGGTCAGGTCGGAGACATCGCGCACCGGCAAGCCGGCTTCACGGATTGCCTTGGCAGTGCCGCCAGTGGAGAGCAACTCGACGCCACGCGCGAAAAGCGCATGCGCCAGTTCGACCAGGCCGGTCTTGTCGGAAACGGAGAGCAGTGCCCGGCGCACGGGCAGGAGATCAGCGGACATGGGAACGCAGGCAGCGGAGCGGGGCAATAGTGTACCGGCCCGGCGCCGGTGTCGCCCCCTTGTATGGCATCGGCCGCCAAGGTCGGTGTGTATAACCGGGTGTTCGCGACCAGTCCGTCCCCCCCAACGCGGAGTTACGACAGGCCGTATTCCTTGAGTTTTTTACGTAGCGTGGCGCGGTGGATACCCAGCATCGCTGCGGCACGGCTCTGGTTGCCTTCACAGTGATTGAGCACTTCCACGAACAGTGGGATCTCCATCTCGCGCAGCACAATTTCATAGACATCGTCGGCATCGCAGCCGTCCAGATCGCGCAGGTAGCGACGGACGGACTGCGCTACGTGATCGCGCAGCGGCGATTTCGGCGCGCCTCGACTGATGTCAGGACGAGTGGTGGCAGCGTTCAAAAAAAAGCCCCGGAAACGTGGATCGGGATGCAGGGAGGTGAGGGGCATCGCCGGGAGGGGGGGTGAGTCTAGCGCGAGCGGCGAGTACGTGCACGTCCATCGATGGCACGCATCGTAATCAGCGGAAATCGAATTCGAATGCAGCGGTGCTTGCAGCCGGCTCGCGCACGCGAAATGTGATGTGAGCACCCTGTCCTGGTGCAAGGGCGGGTGCAAACGCATCACTGGGGGGCATCGGATGGCCGAGATAGTCCTGCGGCGAAACGACGCGACTACCAATTAGGCGACCATCGGCATCGGACAATGATAGTTGCAACCCTGGCCAAGCTTGCGCCCAGCGCGCATCGTTGCGGAAGCTGGCCTGCACCTGCAGCACGCCTGGCACGCCGGTGAGCGGGCGCACTTCGCGGTTTAGCAAGGTGAATGCTGTCGGTTCGTGCCAAGTGGGCAGTGTGCAGCGCAGTGTGCCGCACAGCGTCTGCAGCAGCGGTCGCCAGCGAGCGTCGGCGGCGAGGCGCGCGCGGTCAGCCAGCAGGAGCTGTAACGCCAATAGCAACGTGAGTGCGGCCAACAGTGGCCAACACCAGAGCGGCGCCTTTTGTCGCACCGCCATGACGCGCGTGAAACTGGGCGCGTCTTCGTGCGCTGCGGTCGACGGGCGTCGGCTCGGCGTGTCTACCGCAGTCGACGTTGTCATCGGCGGATGCGGGGGATCTGTATGCCCATACTCGACGGTGGAGGTCGGCGACGTGGCCGTCACGGATGTAGTTTCACGTGGCGTTGATACGTCGACGTCAACCGTTGCGGGGCGGCGTAAAAAACTGGCCAGCGAATGCGGTGGTGTCTTTTCGTCGTTCATGCAGCAACCGGCGCAATTGGCGCGGAAGGGGACCTATTCACGCATGGTCTCACTCGCGTCGGCGTCCGTCGATGCGCATCCAGTCACCATCTCGGGTCGCACTCAACGCCTCAAACCACTCCGCGTAGCGTGCCAGCAGTTCGTCTTCCTGGCCGTGCAAGATGCCTGACAGTGCGATTCTGCCACCGGGCGCCACACGTGCGGCCAGGGTTTCAGCCAGCGCATCCAGCGCTGAGGCGAGGATATTGGCGACCACCACCGGATAGCGCTGTACAGGCTCGTCCTGTGGGAGATAAACCGCCAGGCGCGTGCCGATCGCATTGCGTCCGGCGTTGTCATGGCTGGCCAGTAGTGCTTGAGGGTCGTTGTCCACGCCAACCGCGTGGGCAGCACCCAGCTTCAACGCGGCCAGCGCGAGGATGCCTGAGCCGCAGCCGAAATCCAGTATCTGCTGATTCTGCAAATGGCCGTCGGCCGCCAGCGCATCAAGCCAGCGCAGACATAGCGCGGTGGTGGGATGCGTGCCCGAGCCGAATGCCAGTCCAGGATCCAGCCGAACTACAGCAGCCTCGGCAGTTTGTGCCTGCTCGGGCAGTGCGTGGTTCCACGGCACGATGAAGGTGCGCTCGCCGAACTGCATTGGTTGGAACTGGTCGAGCCAAGCGCGCTCCCAGTCTTCGTCCTGCACCTGGCGGAAGCCCGCGCCACTCCAGTCCAGCCCAGGGTCGAACGCCTCCAGCGCCGCCAGCAGCGCCAATGCATCGGTCTGTGCCGGAAACAGTGCGGTCAGCACCAGTGCACTCCACAGCGGTGTTTGCCCAACCCCCGGCTCCAGAATTGCGCGCTCGTTGCTGGTGTCGGCGTCGGCGTCGAGTAGGGTGACCGCCAATGCGCCGACATCCTCAAGCGCATTCTCGAAACGCGGCTGGGTGGCTTCGGTGCACTGCAGGGTCAGTTCGAGAAACGGCATGGCGGTTTTCGCAAGCGAGCGGGGTGCACATCGTAGACGACCGCTCCGCCGGACGCAGCGTGGACGTCACTGAGTGCGAGGTGGACGCCGACCTGTACCAGGATGTGCAACGCCGGACACCGTGCCGCGACGACTCACAACGACGTATAAAAAAAGCGGGCAAGGCCCGCTTTTTTTATACGCTTTAGGTGGCTTAGATCAGTGCGATCGACTGGTTTTTGCGTTCGGCCAAGCGTTTCTCCAGATAGTGGATGTTCTGACCACCGGCCTGGAAGCCCTTATCACGCATAATTCGTTGCTGAAGCGGGATGTTGGTCTTGATTCCATCCACCACCATCTCGCTCAACGCCACGCGCATTCGCGCGATCGCGGTGTCGCGGTCCGGACCGTGCACGATCAGTTTGCCGATCATCGAATCGTAGTTCGGCGGCACCTTGTAGCCGCCGTAGATATGCGTGTCCACGCGTACGCCCGGACCGCCTGGGGGATGGAAACCGGTGATGAGTCCCGGGTTGGGCATGAACGTGTCCGGGTCCTCAGCATTGATACGGCACTCGATCGCATGGCCGTTCAATACGATGTCGCTCTGACGGATGCTCAGCGGGCGGCCAGCGGCGATGCGCAGTTGCTCGGTGACCAGGTCGATCCCGGTGACCATCTCGGTCACCGGATGCTCGACCTGGATGCGCGTATTCATCTCGATGAAGTAGAAACGGCCGTTTTCGAACAGGAACTCGAACGTGCCAGCACCGCGGTAGCCGATGCGGATACACGCTTCCACGCAGACCTTGCCGATTTCGTTGCGCTGCTGCTCGGTGATGCCCGGTGCTGGCGCTTCCTCGACCACCTTCTGATGGCGGCGCTGCATCGAGCAGTCGCGCTCGCCCAGGTGGATCGCGTTGCCCTGGCCGTCGGCGAGCACTTGGATCTCCACGTGACGCGGGTTCTCCAGGAATTTCTCCATGTAGACCTGGTCGTTGCTGAAGGCCGCTTTGGCTTCGCTCTTGGTGGTCTCGATCGCGGTTTTCAGCGCGCTTTCGGTGTGGACCACGCGCATACCGCGTCCGCCGCCGCCACCGGCGGCCTTAATGATGACCGGATAGCCGATTTCGCGGGCGATCTTGGTGTTAGTGACGATGTCCTCGCCGAGGGGGCCACCCGAACCCGGCACGCACGGGACACCGGCGGCCTTCATCGCGCGGATCGCTTCGACTTTGTCACCCATCAGGCGGATGGTGTCGGCCTTCGGTCCAATGAAGATGAAGCCGGACTGCTCCACCCGTTCGGCGAAATCGGCGTTTTCCGACAGAAAGCCGTAACCAGGGTGGATCGCCTGGGCATCGGTTACCTCGGCCGCGGCGATCAGCGCCGGCACGTTGAGGTAGCTCTCGCTGGATGGGGCCGGGCCGATGCACACCGACTCGTCGGCCATCGCGACATGCTTAAGGTTGCGGTCTACGGTGGAATGCACCGCGACCGTGCGGATGCCGAGCGTGTGGCACGCGCGCAGGATGCGCAGCGCGATTTCGCCTCGGTTGGCGATGACTACTTTATCGAGCATAGGAGGAGGTTCCGAAGCGCGGGAATCTGCGGGACCCTGACTCGAGGAGGGTGATAGCCAGGCATTGCGCGGCTACCGGCCATCGGCGGGTCGAGGGTCCCGGATTTTCAGCCAATCACGAACAGCGGCTGGTCAAATTCAACCGGTTGGCCACTTTCGCCAAGGATCGCCACAACGGTGCCGGAGACATCGGCCTCGATCGGGTTGAACATCTTCATCGCTTCGATGATCGCCAACGTCTCGCCAGCCTTGACACTCTGGCCGACGCTGACAAACGGCGGCTTGTCCGGGGCCGGGGAGGCGTAGAAGGTGCCGACCATCGGCGCGCGCAACACGTGACCGTCAGGCAGCGCGTTACCGGGCTTGGCGCCACCGCCGGTGGAGGCTTCGGTCGGCGAGGTCATGGGCATGCTGGCGGCGGGTGTCGGTGCCGGTGCGACGTATTGCGCGGCGGGAGCGGTGAGCAGACCGGCCTTCGGGGTGCGCGCCAGGCGCACACTTTCCTCACCTTCCTTGATCTCGATTTCGGCGAGATTGGATTCTTCAAGCAGGTCGATCAGTTTCTTGATTTTGCGGAGATCCATGACGGCCTCGTGGTAGGTGCAACGAAAAAGCGGCAGCCGGTGACGGGTGGACAGCGCGGCGGCTACGCCAGGAAAAAGAAGCGGTTGTCGACACGCTGCGGACGTGTAGTGCTCACGCGGCGTGCTCCAGACGCGCAATCACCGCGTCGAGTGCCAACCGATAGCTGTCCGCGCCGAAGCCGCAGATCACCCCCACGGCTTTGTCGCTGAGGTAGCTGTGGTGGCGGAATGGCTCGCGTGCATGCGGATTGGATAAGTGCAGTTCGATAAACGGCAGATTGACGCCGAGCAACGCGTCACGCAGCGCAACCGAGGTATGGGTGAACGCACCGGGATTGATCAGGATGAATGCGGTGCCGTCGGCCGCTGCGGCGTGGATTCGCTCAATCAGCACGTGTTCGGCGTTGGACTGCAACGTGCTTAGCGCGTGCCCGGCTTCGGCCGCACGCGCGCTGAGCGCCGCGTCGATCTGTGCGAGCGTGGTGTGGCCGTAGACCTCGGGCTCGCGCGTGCCCAGCAGGTTGAGGTTGGGGCCATGAAGCAGCAGCAGTCGGGCCATGGGGCGGGTCGGGTGGAAAGGGCGGAAGTCTGCGCCAACCGGTCGATGCTGTCCAGATCGCCGAAGTTGGACTTTGTTTTAAGTGATCGTTTGAATTTTCGCGAAAATGCTTGCCGGGCGCGGCATCGCGACCGCCCGGCGGCGGTATAGCTAATCCCGGGTCGCGGCGCGAGGGCCATCGCACCGGGACGCGTGCTGGCGGTATCTGCATAGCCTTCCGAGGCCGCGCGGCCGCGTCTAGGGCGCGAACGCCTATCGACCCGCCGCCGGCACAGACCGCTGACGTGAACGTGCCGCTGACACCTTGGAGCCAAGCCAATTTCTAGGGCCGGGGTCAGCCTGCGCTGGACGACCATGGGCGCTCGAGGCGTGGATCGGCCCGCCGTTTGAACGCTGAACCGGCCGCAGCCGTTTCCAATGTAACAGTGGCATCGTCTTGCGAAAGCGTGTTATCAATGCACGCAATGAACGCCACCCGTGCCCGCTTTTACTTTTGGTACTACTTTCCGAAGCCGCTGGCGGAGGAAGGACTGCGTTCACCCTGAAGAAATCCTTCAGCCGCATTCCCGAAAGCCGCCAGCGCAACTGGCGGCTTTTTTGTTGCCGCCGCTGCCTGGGGCGTTACCCCAACTTCCATGGAGCCCCTGCAATGCCCTCGCACACTGATGACCTTCGCATCCGCAAGATCGAACCGCTAACGCCGCCAGCCCAGTTGCTGTCCTTGCTGCCCTGCGACGGGCGCGCCTCGCAGACCGTATCGGATTCGCGCGCAGCCCTGCATGAGATCCTGCACGGTCGCGACGATCGCCTGGCGGTGGTGATCGGCCCGTGCTCGATCCACGATCCGATTGCAGCAATGGAATACGCGCACCGATTGCGCCCGCTGCGCGACACGCTTGGCGATGCGCTCGAGATTGTGATGCGAGTGTACTTCGAGAAGCCACGTACGACCGTCGGCTGGAAGGGGCTCATCAACGATCCGGACTTAGACGGCAGCTTCCAGATCAATAAGGGATTGTCCATTGCGCGTGGTCTGCTGCGCGACATTAACCAACTTGGCCTGCCGGCCGGAGTGGAATTCCTCGACATTATTTCCCCGCAGTACATCGCTGATCTGGTGGCCTGGGGGGCGATCGGCGCACGCACCACCGAAAGTCAGGTGCATCGCGAGTTGGCCTCAGGCCTGTCGTGTCCGGTTGGTTTCAAGAATGGCACCGGTGGCGACGTCAAAATTGCGGTGGACGCGGTCGGTGCGGCCTCACATCCGCACCATTTTCTGGCGGTAACCAAGGATGGGCAAACCGCAGTGGCCGCCACCACCGGCAACCCGGACTGCCATGTGATCTTGCGCGGCGGCAAGCAGCCCAACTTCGATGCGGCCAGCGTCGCGGCCGCGTCGCAGGTGTTGCAGCACAACGGCTTGGCGGCGCGGCTGATGGTCGATGCCAGCCACGCCAACAGCGGCAAGAATCCGGACAACCAACCCAAGGTAATCGAGGACATTGCCACGCAACTGGAGCAGGGCCAGGATGCGATCGTCGGGGTGATGGTGGAGAGCCATCTGGTCGGCGGCCGTCAGGAGCTGGTCGCGCGTGCCGAGCTGACTTATGGGCAGAGCATCACCGATGGCTGCATCGACTGGGATACCTCGGTGCAGGTGTTGGAGCGATTGGCTGAGGCCGTGCGCGCGCGCCGCCGCCGTGCCATGTCGGCCGCAGCCTGAGCAAGGCACCCGCGAAGATCTGTGGGAATGGCTTGCCCTGGCGGGCGGAAGCATCTGCCAGGCTCGAAGGAGCGATAACAAAATAAAAAAAAACCGGGCAGGTAAACCTGCCCGGTTTCGGACACGGAGGTCCGTGTCGGAGACGGGTCGCTGGAGGAGAGAGATCCGGCGGTGCCTACGACGTGGCCATCGTGACGGTCGCACTTGTCTGCAATTTGACGGTGAGTGCGGCCGCGCGACACCGTATGCCAGGCCGGCCCGGGGTCTGTTGTTCTGGCCCGTTGGGGCCACTGAGGCGGACCAGAACGCGAAGGGCGAGCTAACGGTCGGCGCGCATCGTGCCGGTATCGAGCCAGCGTTGATGCCAGGACAGTGCCTCCGCCAGCAGGTGCGGGGTATGCTTGCCGTAGCTGGCATGGCAGGCGCGGTCGAAGTAGTCCTGCAACTGCGGCCGGTAGTCCGGATGCGTGCAATGGTCGATGACGGCCTGCGCCCGACGCTTAGGCGACAGGCCACGCAGGTCAGCCAGGCCCTGCTCGGTGACCACGATCGCGACGTCGTGCTCGGTGTGGTCGACGTGGCTGACCATTGGCACGATCGCTGAGATACTGCCGTTCTTGGCAGTGGAGGGACTCAGGAAGGTCGACAGGAAGCCATTGCGCGCGAAGTCGCCCGAGCCACCGATACCGTTCATGATGCGTGATCCCATCACATGGGTCGAGTTGATGTTGCCGTACAGGTCTGCCTCGATCATGCCGTTCATGCCAATACAGCCCAGTCGCCGTACCAGCTCGGGATGATTGGATATTTCCTGAGTGCGCATCACGATGCGCTGGCGGTAAAACTCGATGTCACGCTTGAAGGCCTCGTTGGCTTCCGGGCTAAGTGCAAAGCCAGTACATGAGGCGTAGCGCAGTACGCCGCGTTTGAGCAGGTCGAGCATGCCATCCTGAATCACCTCGGTGAACGCCTCGAGGTCGCGAAAGCCGCTGTCGGCCAGTCCCGCCAGCACCGCGTTGGGGATGTTGCCCACACCCGACTGCAATGGCAGCAGACTGGCCGGCAGCCGCCCGCGTGCCACCTCGTGTTTGAGAAACTCGATCAGATGCCCGGCGATGCGTTGGCTGGTCTGATCGGCAGGGGTGAACGGGCTGTTGCGATCCGGGCCGTGAGTGCGCACTACCGCGACGATCTTGTCCGGATCGCAGCGCAACGTGGTCTGGCCGATCCGATCGTCACCGTGCACCAATGGGACCGGCTTACGATGCGGCGGCAGCGCCGTGCCGTAGTAGATATCGTGCATGCCCTCCAGCGCCGCCGGCTGCCAGTCGTTGACCTCGATGATGACTTTGCGCGCCAGGTCCAGCCAGGTCTTGTTGTTGCCCACCGAGGTCGACGGTACCAGGGCCCCGTCGGCGCGGATCGCCGAGACTTCTACCACGGCGGTGTCGATCTGCCCGTAGAAGCCGAACCAGACATGCTGGGCGACGTGGCTAAGATGGATGTCGATGTAGTCCAGCTTGCCCTCGTTGATGCGGTTGCGCGCGTCCGGATCACTCTGGAACGGCATCCGCATGGCGATGCCGTCGGCCTTGGCGAGTGCGCCGTCCAGCTCGGGCGCGGTCGACGCACCAGTCATCAGCTGGATCTGAAATGGGTGGCCGGCCACGTGTGCGGCTTCAATGCGTTGCGCTAGTGCCATCGGCACCGCCTTGGGATAGCCCGACCCGGTGAAACCACTCATTGCCACTGTCTCGCCGGGCTGGATCAGTGCGGCGGCCGCTTCGGCGGATACGATGCGATCGCGCAAGCGCGGATCGAGGACGCGTTCTTCGGACATGGGCGATGGCTGTGAGATAGGGCCGGGCATTATCGCCGCCGCGTGCCGGCTTGGGAGCCCGACTTTGGGTGGATAGTTCAGAGTCGGGCCGTGAACTGTTTCACGCCGCCGCCCGTCAGCGCTGGCGATAGTGATGACTCCTGTTGCCGCTATTACCGCCTTGGCCCATGAAAATTCCCGGCTTTCGCATGCAGCACTGGCCTCGCGTGTGGCGTGTGGTGGTGGGGCTATTAGCGGTGCTGTATGTGCTCTACCTGATCGCCGGCAACCTGTGGCTCAACACCCCGTTGCTCGACCTGGTTACCCATCGCAAGCCGGAGAAGTTCCGCATGGATACCGGTCCGGCGATCACGCTGTTGCCCGGCCACGTGATCGCCTGGAATGTGCGCATGCGCGGGCACGTTCAGCGAACCGTCTATGTGTTGCACGCTGAGCGCGTCAGCGGACGCATCGCGCTGTTGCCATTGTTGCGTCGCGAGATTCGATTCCCGTATGTGCAAGCCACAGGCGTGACTGCCGAGGTCGATCAGGTGAACGCCACGATTCCATCGCCGCCGCCAAGCTCGGGAGGATGGACGCTACGTCTGGATGCCATCCACAGTGACAGCATCCGCAACGGCCGCTTCGGACAATTGAAGATTGACGGTAACGGAAGCGGCACGCTCGGCTTCGTCAAGCAGTTCAAAGGCGGTCCCTCCGAACTGCTGCCATCCCAGCTGAGTTTCCGCAACGCCCATGTCGTCTATGGCAGTCTTCGGTTGCTGGAGCAAGCATCCATCAGCGCTGATTTCCGCTACCCCCGTCATGACCGCGCGCAGGCGCCCGGTCTCGCCAAGCTGGAGATCACCGATGCGCGCCTGCAAGTCGCTGGACGCACGCTGGCATTGCGGGTGGACACGGGCGGCGGCCATACCAAGGTGGCCACACTGCCGGCGCAGGCGCGGCTAAACCTGGACTTGCGTTTGGCGCACGGCGCGCTTCAACCCGGCAGTCATGCGCTCTGGCAGGTGCCGCTGCTGGCCGGGGTTGGTGCCACTGATCGCGGCATGTTGGCGCTGCAACTGGACGTGGCGCGCGACATTCGCGTGCAGGCGCAGTTGCCGCGCGACCCTAATACGGGCAGTGAATTGCATGCAGACATGCGCGTGGCGGGCCGCAGCTTGCCATGGAATGACCTGAGGCAGCTGCTGCCGCGAACATCGGGTCAGCTGCGCGGGTCCTGGCAATTCCAGTCGCTGAACTGGATCAGCGATCTGTTCGTGCGCAAGCCATGGTTCCAACTGGCCGGCGGTGGGCGGGTCGAGACTGACCTTAAGCTCGTTGCGGGCCAGCTTCAGGCCGGCAGCACGTTGAGCGTGCCGCAAGCCGACGCGGTCGCCGAGGTGATGAGTAACCGCATCAGTGGCACGGCGCAGGCGCTCGCTCAGATTGTCGAAGCCCCCCAAGGACGCCGCGCGCAACTTGAGGTGGTGATGCGGGCGTTTGAGCTGGCCCCGGCTGACGCACTCCAGCAGGTGTTTGTGAAAGGGCGCGACCTGCGTCTGGCCATGAGCGGTGACGCGGACCCGCAACGGTTGCGCGAGACCTTGCAGGCGCAGCTGCGCTTTGCGCACGCCGAGGTGCCCGATGTGACGGTTTACAACCGCTACCTGCCGCAGCACAACCTGCGTTTCCTAGGGGGCGCAGGCAGCTTCGACGGTGACCTGCACCTGGACGCTTCCGGCGAGGTTGGCACGGGTAGCGTGACGCTACGCGGTCGCAGCGTGCAGCTGGGGCTGGCCGGCGTGCGCATGCGCGGTGATGTCGACCTGGACGTGCATGTGCATCGCGCCGATCTGCAGCGGCGCGTGTTCGATTTGGTTGGCTCGACGCTGGCGTTGCGCCGGATGCAGTTGGACGGCGATACCGATAGTCGCGGCTGGTGGGCGACGCTACAGGTCAGCCGCGGTCATATTGCTGCCGGAAAGTCGTTTCAAGTCGATGCCGATGCGCTGATCCGGATGCGCGATGCAAGCTTGCTGCTAGCGGTATTTTCGCGGCGCGCGGACTATCCCAAGTGGATCGTGAACATGGCCGATGCCGGTACGATCGAGGCCAGCGGTACGCTGCGCTGGCGTCGAGACGGGATCATCCTCGACAGCCTGGAGGCCGCCAATCAACGGTTGTCGATGCGGGCGCGAATCAACATCGGAGAGGATCACCGTAAGGGTGTGATGTATCTGCATTGGGGGCTGCTGGAGCTGGGCGTGCAACTTCAGGACGATACACGGCAGTGGCATCTGGTCGACGCACGCGAGTGGTACGAGGCGCAGCCGCGCTGGCTGCGTTAGCGTAGGGGAGCTGCTCCTGATATTGATTGTGACGGGCAGGGCCGGGGGCATTCCACTCAAGGTTGAGATGGGTAACCGTCGCGCGAATCACGACACATTTTGCTGACCTTGGCTTAAGTTATGACATGCCGCCATGTGCACATGCAGCATGTCCATTTCCGGGTGAGCTTGGCGCTGACCATAGTCGGCGATCGTGCTCTTTCGCTCCGGCCCCCCCATGCCCCCGCCGTCGCCTCGCCTGGCTCGCTTAGGTCGCATTTCGCAGTGGAGATCTACCCCGTTTGGCCTGCTAGCGATGGCGATGGCGATGCCCGCATTCGTGGCGGCCGCCGGCGAGGCGGGCGATGCGCAGCCGGTGCAGCAGCTGGACGCAGTGCAGGTGGTCACCGAGCGCAAAGAAGGTGATCGTCAGCCTCCGCTTGGGTCGGCGCAAACACTCACCGGCGATACGCTCGAGCGTCAGCGCGTCGAACGCCTGCAAGACCTGCAGCAACTTGTGCCTGGGCTCGATGTGGCCGCCAATAACGACTTTGACACACGCGTGACACTGCGCGGTATTGGTGACAGCGGCAGCAACGAGATCAACATCGGCATGGCCGACAGTGTCGGCCTGTTTCTTGATCATGTGTATCTGAGCCGCCCCGGCATGCTCGCCGGGGATCTTGCCGATCTCGACAGCGTACAGGTACGCAGCGGACCGCAAGGGGCGTTCTATGGTTTTAATACCACCGGGGGGGCGATCGATCTGCGCAGCCGCGCGCCGAGTTTTACACCGGAGGCGCGCGTGAAGCAGTCCTTTGGCCAACGGGGTTACACCCAGACCCAGGCGATGGTGTCCGGCGCGCTTGGCGGTGCCTGGGCCGGACGCCTCAACCTCAGTCACAGCGAACGCGGCGGTTACGTAAGCAACGTCCATACCGGGCACAACCTCGGCGGCAGCATCAGCGATGGTCTTCGTGGTCAACTGTTGTTTCAGCCGGACGAGCAATTCAGTCTGCGCTTGAGCGCGGACTGGCAGCGCTCAAGCGGACGACCGGTCTACGTGCTGGCACGGGTCGCGCAGATCGCCGGTCAGAACCTGTTCCAGCAGGCGCTCGACGCAGCCGGTGCCAGCGCGGTCGGTGGCCGCCGGGTCGATCAGGATCAGGAAAGTCGCACCCGCACCGAGCAGGGCGGCGCTTCGGCGGTGGCCGAGTGGACGTTGGGCGGTGGCTATCTGTTGCGCTCGGTCAGCGCACTGCGTTACTTCGGCTTCAAGCCGTGGCTGTCCGATCAGCTCGACATTGCGCTGTACGATGGCAGCGGTACCGACGTACGCGATCGTACCTGGCAGCAGAGTCTGCGGCTGGAATCGCCACATGGCGAGCGCTTCGACTATGCGCTGGGCCTGGACTACACCGGCGAGAACCTTAATACCTTCGCGCACGACCGCTACGGCGCCGGCAGCGAGGTTACCGCCTGGTATGGCAGTGCCAGCAACACCGGCAAATACGTAATGCGCTGGGGCCGGCTGGATACCGATGCGCTGTCGGCCTACGCGCAGAGCACCTGGCACCTGGACCCGCGCTGGGATCTGGCCGCTGGGGTGCGCGCCAGCTACGACCAGCGGACGGGGGCGTTCCGGCGGGTCAACAAAAATCCTTATGACTCGGGCACCTTACATCAGCATAGCGTGCTGCCGGCTGCGCAGCTTGAACTGCGCTGGCGGGCTGCCGAACAGCTGCAAGCGCACGCCGGCCTGTCCTACAGCGAGAAGCCGGCCACCCTCAACATCTCCTCCGGCGCGGTCTCCAGTGTTGGCCGCGACAGCCTGTACATCGATCCCGAGCGTGCATTGGGCGCCGAGTTGGGTATCCTGGGCGACTGGCTGCAACACCGTCTGGAGCTGGCTGCGAATCTGTTCTGGACCCAACTGAGTGATTTCCAGACCACCGCCACGGACCTGGAGACTGGCAGCAGCTACCTGCTCAACGCCGGCAGGCTGCGCTCGCGCGGGCTGGAGACCACACTCTCGGCCCGCCCCTGGATCGGCTTCACGCTGGACTTCAACGCTACTTGGCTGGATGCGCGCTACCTTGATTTCGACAATGCCAAATGTCCGCCCGAAGTGACCTTGGCCG
>Cebus_capucinus_imitator_PRJNA485217_SSR047__coassemble_1184_pt1 | contig 21232 bp, 18 predicted proteins | sample Cebus_capucinus_imitator_PRJNA485217_SSR047__metabat2_high_PE_004 | metagenome-assembled genome bin Cebus_capucinus_imitator_PRJNA485217_SSR047
TTCCTACGACCTGCCCGCCTACGTCGACCATCTCGCCGAGCGGATCGGTCAACCGTCGCTGGTGGTGTGTCTGGACTCGGGCTGTGCCAATTACGATCAACTGTGGTGCACCACCTCGCTGCGAGGGCTGACCGGTGGCAATCTCACCGTCAAGGTGCTGGAAGAAGGTGTGCATTCCGGGGACGCCTCCGGCGTGGTGCCCTCCAGTTTCCGCCTGCTGCGCCAGCTGCTGTCACGAATCGAGGATGAGAATAGCGGCCACATCTTGCTTGATGGCCTGCACGTGGAGATTCCGGCCGAACGACTGGAGCAGGCCAAGCGCGCCGCCGAGGTGGTCGATACCGCCGTCTTCGACAAATTCCCGCTAGTCGAGGGGCTGAAGCCGGCAGGCGAGGACCTGACCGAACTGGTACTCAACCGCACCTGGCGTCCGGCGCTTTCGGTGACCGGCGTTGGCGGTATCCCGCCGCTGGAGTCGGCCGGCAACGTGCTGCGCCCGCAGACTGCGGTGAAGCTATCGTTGCGCCTGCCGCCCACCGCTGACGGCAAGACCAGCGGCGAGTTGCTACAAGACGTACTGCTGCGTGATCCGCCCAACGGCGCACAGGTGACCCTGGAGCTGGAGAAGGCCTCCAGTGGATGGAATGCGCCGGCAATGGCGCCCTGGCTGGAGCAGGCAATCGAGCAGGCCAGTCAGGCATTCTTCGGCAAGCCCGCCATGTATATGGGCGAAGGCGGCTCAATCCCGTTCATGGGCATGCTCGGCGAGAAGTTCCCCGGTGCCCAGTTCATGATCACCGGCGTGCTCGGCCCGCACTCCAACGCGCATGGTCCCAATGAGTTCCTGCATATCCCGATGGGTAAGCGCGTTACCGCCTGCGTGGCCACGGTGATTGCCGAACATCACGCCGCCAGTCTGCGCGGCGAGACCCGAGGCTCCAAGGTGGCCGCCGACAGCGGTACGCGTCATGGCGACCACGGCTGCTGCTGAAATGTCCAGACCGGGGGGGGCGAACGCAACTCCCCGCGTTGTTGCCCCCCCCCCCCGATCTTCCATCCCAGGTGCTAGTCTGCTCGACGTTTTTCATTGGAGTGCGCCATGAGCGGAATGTTCGGAAGCGATAGCTGGCTCTACATCGTCCTGGTTGGCTTCGTGGTCGGCCTACTCGCTCGCGTGTTTACCCCTGGCAACCAGCGCATGGGCTGCCTACTGACGATCGCACTGGGCATCGGCGGCGCGGTGGTGGCCGGCTGGTTCGGCCGCTACATGGGCTGGTACGTCGCCGGTGAGCCGGCCGGGTTCCTGGCCGCACTGCTCGGCGCGGTGGTGATTCTGCTGCTGCTGCGCCTGTTCAGTGGCAGACGTTGAAGTCTTTGCTCCGGCCTAGTTAACGTAATGACGTTCCTCACTGACCTTGATCCCGTCCGCCCCGCGCAACGCCTGCATTGGGCACGCCAAGCCCTGGATGACCCTGACGCCACGTTGCAGCGGGCCTCAGTCGATGCCGGGTTCCGCAGCTATTGGCGTAGCCAGGGCTATGGCCCCAGCCGGATCGTGATGGACTCGCCCCCGGCATTAGAAGACGTCCGCCCATGGTTACGCATGCATCGGCTGCTAGCCGACGGTGGCGTGCGTGTGCCACGGGTACTCGCACAGGATATTGATCGCGGTTTTCTGTTGCTGGAGGATCTTGGCGGCCCGACGTTGGCTCAGGTGCTCGACGATACCAACGCCGACGCGTTGTTTGACGCAGCGATCAGCCAACTGCTCGCGTTGCAACGCATTGCCCCACCTGACGGTATCGGCCAGTTTGGCGAGGCGCTGCTACAGCGCGACGCAGGTTTGTTCGAGGACTGGTTCCTAGGCCAGCATCTGGGCCTGGTGCTGGACGCCCGCGAAACCGAACAATTACACGATATACAGCGCCAATTGCGCGCCAATGCGCTGGCCCAGCCACGCGTTCTGGTGCACCGCGATTTCATGCCGCGCAACCTGATGCCGGTGACCGACGGCCCGGCGGTACTGGATTTCCAGGACTGCGTATCTGGCCCGGTTAGCTACGACCCGATCAGTCTATTCAAGGACACCTCGGTGAGCTGGCCGTTGGCACGGGTCGATGGCTGGTTGGCCCACTACCATGCCCGCGCTATCAGCGCGGGCGTCCCGGTCCCGGCGAGCCGTGTTGATTTCCTGCGCGATGCCGACTGGATAGGCGTACAGCGACATCTCAAGATTCTGGGCATCTTCTCGCGGCTGCACTACCGCGACGGCAAGACCTGGTATCTACCCAATGTGCCACGCTTCATCGGCTATCTAGACGAGGTGCTGCCGCGTCACCCTTCGCTGCGCCCCCTGCAGCAGCTGCTCGACCACCGTATTCGGCCGGCGCTAGCCGCGTGTCAGGCACAGCAACACGCATGAAGGCCCTGATCTTCGCCGCGGGCCAAGGTGAACGCATGCGCCCGCTCACCGAGCACACCCCCAAGCCGCTGCTGGAAGCCGGCGGCGAGCCACTAATCGCCTGGCATCTGCGCCAACTGGCTGCGCTCGGCATCGTTGACGTCGTGGTCAATACCTCTTGGCTAGCCGACCGCTTCACGCAGGTACTGGGTGACGGTAGCCGCTACGGCGTATGTCTGCATTACGCGTTCGAAGGTCCGATACCGCTGGAAACCGGCGGCGGTATGCTGCATGCGCTACCGCTGCTAGGTGATGCGCCGTTCATTGCGATCAACGGCGATATCTGGAGTGACTTCGCGCTGGCACGGCTGCCAAGGGAGCCACAGGGCGATGCGCACCTGGTACTGGTAGACAACCCTCCTCACCACCCTACCGGCGATTTCGAGCTATTGGATGACGCACGGGTGCGCGACCGCGGCTTCGATCGGCCGGCACTAACCTTTGCCGGGATTGGCATGTACCGGCCAGCGCTGCTCGACAACTGGCGCAAGGTAATCGGCACGGCGGCAGGCGTCGAGCAGACACCGCCACGCTTCAAGCTGGTGCCACTGTTACGCGCGGCGATGGCGGCCGGCCGGGTCACCGGCGAACGGCACCTGGGCTGCTGGACCGACGTGGGTACGCCGGAACGACTGGCCCAGTTGAATGCGCAACTCCACGTCACACTAACCCCGTAACGGTCCGCGTTACCCGTTCTTATGGAGTAGTGCCAGCTTGGCTCAGTACCCGCCGCAAAAACGGCACGGTGATACGTCGTTTCGCCGCAAGCGACTCGCGGTCGAGCCGATCCAACAGCGCGACCAACGCCGGCATATCGCGCTCAGTGTGAGCCAACAGCCAGTCCAGTGCGGCATCCTCAAGCACCAGACCGCGCCGCTGCGCACGTTCGCGCAGCACCGCCGCGCGGCCAGCATCGTCCAATGCCGGCAGGGAAAGCCGCGTGCACTGCGACAATCTCGAGCGTAGATCCGGCAGTACCAGCGCTAACGCATCGGGCGCAGCCTGTGCGGTATAGACCACCGTCACCGCGGAGGCACGCGCGCGGTTGTGGAAGTCGAATAACGCCACTTCGTCTTCTCGGTTGCCAGCGATGCGCTCCAGCCCGTCGAGGGCAATCACGTCGCGGCCCTCCAGCGCTTCCAGCGCCTCATGCAGTCGACCGGCGGCCGCCTGCAGCGGCAGGTAAGCGGCACTGCGACCGGCTTGCTCGGTCGCCGCGCACAGCGCCAGCGCTAAATGGGTCTTACCGCTGGCGGCGGGTCCGGCCAGGTAAAGCCACTCTCGTACGACACCGACCGCGATCGCCCGCAGATGGCCGACCAGGCCTTCTGGCGCGGCGATATAGCTCTCCAAACGCTGGTCCGGCGGATAGCGCAGGGCCAACGGCAATTGCGGCACGCTCACGTCAGCCCACCATCCCGTGGCACTTCGATCCCCCCACCATGCTCGCTACGGCGGCCGAGTAGAATCGCCGGGGTGTCGCCGGCATAGAGCTCGCTCTCACGGTAACGCTGATGGGCATAGCGCAGCAGCACATTAGCCACCGCCGACACCGGTAGGGCCAACAGCATGCCGAGGAAGCCGAACAGTTGACCGCCGGCCATCACCGCAAAAATCACCGCCACCGGATGCAGGCCGATTTTGTCGCCCACGATACGCGGGGTCAGCACGTAGCTCTCCAGCAACTGTCCAACGGCGAAAGTAATCGCCAAACCCAGCATGAGCCTCAGGTCAAAGCCATGCGCCTGCACCAGCGCGGCTAACACCGCCAGCACCACACCGGTGGTCGCCCCCAGATAGGGGATGAAGCTGATGAGGCCGGCGATCAGACCGATCAGCAGCCCCAAATTGAGGCCAGCGATGGTCAACCCGGCCGCGTAGATCACACCAAGCGCCACCATTACCGCGAACTGGCCGCGGATGAACGCGCCCAGCACCTCGTTGGACTCACCTGCTAGACGGCTGACCGTACCGATATGGTTACGCGGAATGATTGCCGCCACACGTTCGACCAGCTTGTCCCAGTCACGCAGGAAATAAAACGTCAGAATTGGCAGCAGCGCGATGTTGAGCACCCAGGTCACCATCGCAAATCCCGAGCGCGAGACGTAACCAAAAAAAGTCCTTGCGACCCCACCGGCCTGCTCCCAGTGACTGCGTACCCACTCGATCAGCCGCTCCGGATCTAACCAGGTCATCAGTTCCAGACCGGTCTTGTGCTCAATCCAGGGTACCGCGGTGCCGATCAACCAATCACGCATCTGGGGCAGCGCATTGATGAAAGTGACGATTTGATGCTCAATCATCGGCACCAAGATCATCAATCCCAGAACCACCAGCAGCAGCATCGACACGAAGACCAGCGTCACCGCCACATTGCGCGAGCGTCCGGTGCGCTCAATGCAGCCCACCAGCGGATCACCCAGCCAGCCCAATAGCAATGCCAGCACAAACGGGGTCAGCACCGGCGCCAACAGCCAGACCACCCAACCCACACCGACCACCCACATGGCCCATTTAAGCCGACGCAGGAACTGGGCAATCTCCGCTTCCGGGGACAAATTCATCTAAGGCGGTACTCGGCGCTCTCGCCGTCGAGGATCACCGGCCCCTGGGTCGGTGCCGACACCGGCACCAGCGGGCTGCTGTCGCCGAGCATACGGTTCAAGCCGGACACTCCGGTCAGTAAATCCAAATCGGCCTCAAGCCGATCACCCGTGGCCTTGACCGGGCGGATCGCGCGCACCACCGACACCGCCTGTAAAGCAGCCGACAAACGTAAGTAGTCATCGGCGCTATGGATGCCGGTGAACACCACATGATAGACACCGGGAGCCCCGGTTTCCCCTTGCTTGGCGTAGCGTTTGACCAACGCATCGGCGGCGCCATCAGCACCGCCTGCCATCGCCCGGCGCGCATCCGCGTCGTTGGTGGACCACGTCGAGAGCACCTGGCCGTCGTCGACGAAAACCCAGTCTGCGGTCCAACCGCCGCCAGCGCGGTACAGCTTGCCAATCAGCTGCATCGGTGGACTGTAGCGAGCCGAGGCGCGAGCGATTGCAGTGGCGTCCTGACGCCAGATTGCGCCCACCAGCGCTTGCTCGGAGGCCCCTCCGCCAGGTAAACCCAGCCGATAGCCGCGGTCAACCGCCCGATCCAGCACGCTACGTGCCGCGTTGGCCTGCTGCAGGCCGACCAGTCGCGGACCACTCCCGTCGTCGATCGCCAGCCACAGCACCGGTTTCGGTCGCGGTTGCGGCCACACCGGCAGCCCAAGGGCTGCGATTAGGGCATCCACGTCGTCCTGACGGAAACGCGCTACCAAGGTTGTCTTGAAGGTCGGCGCACCGGTCGGCGAGGCCCCCTGGTCCTGGCGATAGTCGTAGCTATCAACGTAGTTGGCGGCACCTCGCAAGGCCTGCGATACGCCCGGTCGCGCAACCACGTTGGGGTCGCCAGAGAGCTTGCCCAACACGATGCCCAACGCGCGCGCCAGGCCACCATTGCGATCAGCATCCGCCTGACTGTTGACCGGGACCTCAGCCTCGTAAGCACCTTGAGCCTTGGCCACATCACCTTCTGTACGAAGCTCGGCCTGCGCCAGGACCGGCGCGACCGGCGCAACAAACGCGAGGGCAAGAACAACTAGCAAACTACGGCGCATCGGAAATTCCATGGCTCGACGTGTCCAGAGGAAATTTGAATCCCCGCACGCAGCCACGCTGCGTTGGCGCGAGGGACTCGCTTCTTCAGCGCACCGCACATGCCCGTGTGGCGCGCTGGAGGAAGATGGGCAATTGTTGCCCGAATGCAGGCCCGACGCCAATGTGGCTGTTAAAATTACCGCCTTTCCGCCGAGCCCACCGTCCGTGACCAGCCCATCCCACACCGCCCCAACGCCTCTGACCTACCGCGAAGCAGGGGTCGATATCGATGCTGGCAATGCGCTGGTCGAACGCATCAAGCCGCTGGTCAAGCGTAGTTTCCGGCCTGAAGTCATGGGGGGACTGGGCGGCTTCGGCGCACTGTTCGACCTGTCCGGCAAGTACCGCGAGCCAGTCCTGGTCTCCGGCACCGACGGTGTCGGCACCAAACTCAAACTGGCCCAGCAGCTGAACCGCCACGACACGATCGGCATCGACTTGGTGGCCATGTGCGTCAACGACGTCTTAGTGCAGGGTGCCGAGCCGCTGTTCTTCCTGGACTACTTTGCCACCGGCAAGCTCGACGTGGATACCGCCGCGGCGGTGGTCGGCGGCATCGCCCGCGGCTGCGAACTGAGCGGTTGTGCGCTGATTGGCGGGGAGACCGCGGAGATGCCCGACATGTACCCGCCGGGCGAATATGACCTGGCCGGCTTTACTGTCGGTGCGGTGGAGAAAGCCGAACTACGCGATGGCGCGCGGGTTCGCGAGGGCGATGTTCTAATCGGGATCGCCTCATCCGGGCCACATTCCAACGGCTATTCATTGATTCGTCGGATCTACGAGCGCGCCGGGTCCCCGGCTGATCTGGACCTGGGCGGCACCCGTCTTATCGACGCGTTAATGGCCCCCACCGCGTTGTACGTCAAGCCGGTGCTGGCGCTGCTAGACGCCCATGGTGATGCGATCCACGCGATGGCTCATGTCACCGGTGGCGGCCTGACCGAAAACATCATCCGGGTGATCCCGGACGGCCTGGGCCTTCAAATCGACACCTCGCGCTGGCCGCTGCCGTTGGTGTTCCAATGGCTACAGCGCGAAGGTGCGGTCGCCGACGAAGAAATGTGGCGTACCTTCAACTGCGGTATCGGCTTCGTGTTGGTGGCTGCACCGGATCAGGCGACGGCACTGGAACAGGCACTGGACGCCCAAGGCCTAGGGCACTGGCAGATCGGCGCAGTGGTTGCCGCCAGTACCCGCGAGCGCGTGCACATTGGCTGAGTTCGGAATCTGCGTGGACATCGCCTTTTCACCTGGTAGCGCTGCCGGCCACGGCGGAACCGTTGTAACCGTAGCCGCTGATGCAGGTGCTCAACTGCGTGTTCGCCGTGTTCGCTCCGTAACACGGTTCGGTGCGCTCCCCCCTCCTGCTAAAGGCAGTGTTCATCGCCAACGTGGCAATTGCCTGAACCTTGACGGCGGTCTGATATGAGCATGCGTATTGCGGTCCTGGCATCCGGCCGCGGTAGCAATCTCCAGGCCATCCTTGACGCCATCGAAGATGGACGGCTGCGCGCCCAACTCACCGGAGTGTTTTCCGACCGACCCGACGCCCCGGCACTGTACAAGGTCGCTGAGCCGCTGCGTTGGTCGGCTCGTCCCAAGGACTTTGCGGACCGAGAGGCGTTCGACGCCGTACTCGGCGATGCCATCGCTGCCAGCCGTCCGGACTGGGTGGTTTGCGCTGGCTACATGCGCATCCTCGGTGCAGCGCTGGTGCGTCGGTTCACCGGCCGCATACTCAACATCCACCCCTCGCTACTGCCCCGCCACCGTGGACTGCACACCCACGCTCGCGCGCTCGAGGCCGGTGATACTGAGCACGGTGCCAGCGTACATCTGGTGGTCCCGGAACTCGACGCGGGACCGCTGATCGCACAAGCGGTGGTGCCGATTCTGCCTGGTGACGACGTTGACACCTTGGCCGCCAGGGTGCTGGCATGCGAGCATCCGCTCCTCATCGCCTCGCTGGCCCTGCTCGCCGAAGGCGGCCTGAATGATTGTATGGATAGGCTCCCGCTCGACAGTCAGGGCATGTTTACACCGCTACGCCTAGATTCGGCGGGCCATCTCTCGCGCTGAATACGGACACACCGCCGTGATCCAGCTTCAGGCATTTTGGTGTCTGGCCCCTCTCTCCCATTGTCCGCCTCCATGCGCTCCATTCACTTGACGCTGCTGCTGGCCTGCCTACTTTCGCCGATGGCGTTGTGCATCGCCCAGGAACTGCCCGCCGCGCCGCCAGCAAGCGAGTCGGTCCAGCCCGACTGGACACCGCCGGCGCTGCAGCCTTTCGTGGCCACCTACCAGGCGTTCTATAAAGGCAAGGAAGCCGGCGATGCCACCTTGCAGGTCAGCCATACCGACGGCGCACAGTGGCAGGTCGATATGGCGGTGCGCGGCCGTAAAGGTTTTGCCAGCGTGCTGGGACTTAACCTCGAACAGAGCACGGTGTTCCGCAACGAGGGCGACGTCTATGTCCCATTGACTCAGAGCACGGTGCGCAAAGCGCTGTTTTTTGGCAAGAAGGTCACCGGCGTCTACGACTGGAATGGCGGTACGGTCCAGTGGGTGGGCAACCTGAAGAAGGAACGTCGTCAGCCGATCGCACTGAAGCCAGGTGACCAGAGCGCTCTGCTGCTGAACTTGTCGCTGATGCGAGACGCCCGCCCCGGCAAAGTACTGAGTTATCGTTACGTCGACCTGGGCCGAGTCCGTCAGTACGATTACCAGGCCGCCGACGCTACCGAGAACGTTCAAGTCGGCGACCTCAGCTACGACGCACTGCGCATCCAGCGGATCAACAGCGGCGACAACGAAACCATTCTCTGGATCGCTAACGGCGTGCCCACGCCAATACGCATCCTGCAACGCGACAAGGGCCAGGATCAGATCGACCTGCGCCTGATCGACTATCAAGGAGTCTGAGCCAATGACCACCCTCTCTCGTCCTTTTGCATGGGTCGCCGCTGCCGGCCTTGCGCTGGCCAGCTTGCCGGCGCTGGCGGTGCAGCCCTTCAACGCCACCTACAAGGCTAACTACATGGGCATGCAGGCCACCGGCAGCATGACCCTGGCGGCAACCGGCAACCACGAGTGGCGCTATTCGCTGACGATCCAGAACCAGCTCGCCAGTCTCAGCCAAAGCACCGTGTTTGACGACCACAACGGCCAGCTGCGCCCACTCAGCAGTAACGACAGCTCGTCCCTCGTGGTGAAAAAACGCAACGTCCAGGCCAATTACGACTGGAACAGCCGCCAAGCTACCTGGAGCGGTGACATTAAGCCGGAACGGCGTGGCCCGGTGGCACTACAACCAGGCGATATGGACGCGCTGTTGATCAATTTGGCGATCACCCGCGACCTGGCGGCTGGCAAGCCGCTGACCTATCGCATGGTTGACGAAGGCCGGGTCAAATCGATGACCTACAAGATTGTGGGCAAGGAAAACATCACCGTTAACGGCAAGCCGGAATTGGCCACCAAGGTCTCGCGCGTGGATGGCGACAAAGAACTGTTGGCCTGGATCGTGTCCGACCTGCCGGTGCCGGCGCGCTTGCTGCAGCGCGAAAATGGCCAGGACTCGCTGGATTTGACGATCGAGTCGCTGCACTGAGTCGCACGGATACTGTCTGGCCGCACATATATCGCCATTTAGAGCGGGCGGAGCGGATCACGCAATAGCCGAGATCAAAAAAAGCATGGCGGGTACACCCGCCATGCTTTTTATATAAGAAAAATTAACGACTTATTAGGTAGCCATTTACCATTCGTACATCACCTGCAGCCGGATCGTACGCGGATCGGTGTAGTATTCACCCAACTTATAATATTGATAATATACAGTTCCCGACGAGGTCACATCTTCATGGGTCTCGTATACCTGCAGGGGCTTAATGTTATTAAAGACATTAAATACTGTCAGCTGCGCGGTCAACCCCTTGACCGCCGCCGGCTTGTAGGTCAGGTTTGGGCTGAAAATGAACGTCCACGGCGTGCGGCCCGAGGTTCCCTCCTCGCTGAGCTCACCATTACAATAATGGTACGCGGAGTCATACCCCATATAGGTGCCGAAGGTGCCATAGCCGCCGCCATAGCAACTGATCGGCGCCCCCGATTGAATCGCCACATTCATACCAATCTGCCATTCCGGGGTGAGCTTATAACCGCCGTAGAGCTTCAGACTGTGGCGATGATCATTGGGCAGGTAGCCATAGGCGCCGTACATGATCTCTTTGAAGTCGAAATCCGCGGTGGTGCCGGTGTCTTTTTGCCCGTCGCTGGACTTCACCAAGCCCTCGTAGTTGCCCTGGCTCTTGGACCAGGTGTAGCTGATGTTGCCATACCACTTGTCGGTGCCTTTCTCCGCGCTGAGCGTCATCGCTTTGTAGGTCCGCCTGGCCTTGGGACCAAGCGCACTGCCCGACATCGTAACAGTCTCTTCCTTACCGTCGCCATTGACATCGGTCGTAATGGTCGCACTGGAGCCCGGGTTAAACAACCAGCATCCGGTAATCCCCGTGGGCGGGTCCCACTCGTCTTCCCAGGCGGACACATCATAGCCGTCGGCCTTAGCGGCGTTATACAGCGCATTGGTCGAACATGAATCATCAATCGCGTTATGGATCTTGCGATAGGTTGCCTTGGCTCCCAATACCCAGCCGTCTAGGAAATCGTTGTCGGCAGACAAGGTGTACTGATAACCCAGAATCGCTTCGTCCTGCGTATACGGCCTCAGGTGCTTGCTGGCGGTCGAGCTGGCGTTGGGGGTACTTCCATCCTCACCGTCGATGTACGTGGTGTCGCCCACCTGCGTTAAACCGGTGGGGACCCCGGTCGAACTCACCCCCGTATAGGTGTATTCGGTTTCCGAGTAAATCGAGGAACTGGCCTCACGCAAAGCGACATTGGCGGCAATGGGTAACGCGTAACGCCCCAGATTGCCGTACAGGCGCTGGCGCCCATCGCCGTTGATGTCCCAGGAGAAGCCCAGGCGCGGCTGCCAGATATTGTCCTGTTTCACGAACACCTCCCCGGACGTGTTGTAGTTCTTGAACGCGTCGTTGCGCAGACCGATCGACAACAGGAAATTATCGGTCACATGCCAATGGTCCTGCACGTACCAGGAGTTTTGCTTGACCTGGACCTTACCGCCGGTCTGATAGACGTAATCGTACACGGTGTCGTTATCGTAGTAGTAGTAGTAATGGCCACCGGGATAAGTCTCACCCGACTTGGCATGGAAGTCGTCGTAGTCGTAGCCAAACTTCAGCTCGTGATTACCCAACGTCCAATCAAAGTCCAGACGATAATCCTTACGGTCACTATAACCGTCGGATATACCTAGCATGTCATTTGAATCTTCGATGTAACAACTGTTCTCTGAGCCGGTGTAACTGGAACTGTAGTACACCTCAGGGCAGCCGGAGACGGAGCTGTTCACGTCGCCGTCGTACTTCGAGACAGTGCCATCTGCAGATTTTACGTATTCCTCGTTCTTGGTGTGCATGTGCCCATACTGCATCGACATGGTCAGATCGTCGGTCAGATTACTGGTCCATTTGAAGATCGTGGTCGGCCCGCCGCTCTTGGAAATCAGCTGACCGAGGTAGCCGGACTTATAGGCCGAGTTGCCGTTGTAGCCGACGTTGGAGTAACTGTAAGCGGTGCGACTGCTGTTGTCGAAGCCGGTGAATTCCAGATGATTGCGGTCGTTGAGAAACCAGTCCAGCTTAACTAGTTTGTACGGTTTGTTGGCCGTATAGTCATACATCGTCGAGGTCGTGCTGGTCGACGAAGTTCGCCCAGAGTCCCACGAACTACCGGTGGTCCGTTGCAGCTGAGCAATCGCGAACACGAACAGTTTGTCCTTGATCAACGGGCCGCCTTCCCAGATCGAATACGTGTTGTCGTTGGTGGTGTCCTTGCTCAGTGGGCGGAATAGGCTACCATCGCTAAAGTATTCGTTATTCAGATGAGCTCGCAGTATATCCGGTGCCGAATCAAGGCTCACCCCACCATGCCATTCATTAGTGCCGCGCTTGATATTGACGCTGGTCACGCCACCGGTGGAGAAGCCGTACTCGGCACCATAACCACCGGTCTGCACGTCCAGCTGATCAATGGCCTGCCACGGCACTTCGCTGAATGACAGATAGTCGTAAGAGTCGGTGACGTTCATGCCGTTGACGTAGTACGCGTTTTCGGCCACCGACGCGCCACCAAACGAATTGAGATTGCCAAAGTAGCCGCTGCCTTGGCTGGTGCCGGGCGTTAGCAGCGCCACGCTGGAAACATCATGCGACACCGGTAACTCATCGAGCTGCTCACTGGTGAAGGTGGTACGCGACTCCACGCTACTGGTATCAATACCGGTGACCACCATCGGCGCCTTGACCACCACCGTATCCATATTCTTGGCATCGCCAAAGTTAGCCTGCACGGTCTGCCCCGCCACCACTGTCACCTGTATTTTGGAAACAGTGCTACCGCCCTCCACCAAACTCACCAGGTAAGGACCGGTCGCCAGCGACGGAATTCGGAAACGACCATCGGCCTCCAGCGCAATAGCACGCTCCACGCCCGAGTTCAGGCTTTTGATCTGGATCTGTGCACCAGCGACGTAGGTCGCGCTACCGGCGATATCACCGGCGGTACTCTGCGCCATGGCTGGCATCTGCGACAAACACAGGCCCAGCATGGCCGCCAAGGCTGAATACCTTAGGGCACGGGAATAGATTCGTTGTTGGCTCATATGGCTCACCAGACTCAGGTATTTTAGAGAAGGCGTACCCCGCACGGCGCCGTGCAAGGCATCCGCGAGATAAAGGGAAGGTCACCCACACACCAAAACCGGCTAACGCAGTTGGTATGAAGGCTTGACGGAAATCTAACGAGCCATAGACCACCCAGCATTGCGCTGCAGCAAGTTGACCGACAACTTAGAAAACTTTTTGACACACAGATGACAGACAACTGTGCTCATCGTATTGAGCAATAGGCAAATAATCCTGTAATAACAGGCGTTACGTTCACCCCTCTCACATAACTGAATCGCAACAAAAACCGACGCAAGATTCAGTTCCGCTAAATTCTGTACAGCAAAGCTTCAGCCTTGCCTGAGCTTAAAATAAAAAAAGCATGGCAGGTTTCCCCGCCATGCTTTCTATAAAAATAAATTAATTTTTTACCACTCGTACATTAGTTGCAGCCGGATCGTGCGCGGATCGGTGTAGTACTGGCCCAGCTTGTAATATTCGTAATACGTAGTACCTGCGGAGGTCACCCGCTCGTATTTCTGATACACCTGTAGAGGCTTAACATTGTTGAAGATGTTAAATACCGTCAGCTGTGCAGTCAGACCTTTGACCGCCGCCGGCTTATAGACCAGGTTCGGGCTGAAAATGAACGTCCACGGCGTCCGGCCCGAGGTGCCTTGTGCGCTGACCTCACCGTTGCAGTAATGATACTGAGAGTAGTAATTCATGTAGCTACCGAGGGTGCCGTAGCCGCCACCGTAGCAGCTGATCGGCGCACCCGATTGAATCGCCACATTCAGACCAACCTGCCACTCCGGGGTGAACTTATAACCACCGTAGAGCTTCAGACTGTGACGATGATCATTGGGCAGGTAACCATAAGAGCCCACCATGATCTCCGCGTAGTCAAAGTCAGCCGTCGTGCCGGTGTCATCCTGTCCGTTGCTGGACTTCACCAGGCCCTCATAGTTGCCCTTGCTCTTGGACCAGGTGTAGCTGACGTTGCCGTACCACTTGTCGGTGCCCTTCTCAGCACTGAGCGTGAGCGCTTGGTAGGTCCGCTTGGCCTTGGGGCCCAGCGAGCTGGCCGACATGGTGATGGTTTCTGCCTGACCATCACCATTGACGTCGGTGGTAATGGTCGCACTGGAGCCCGGGTTGTAAAGCCAGCAGCCCGCGATACCGTTGGGCGTGGTCCACTCATCGTCCCAGCTGGACACGTCATAGCCATCGGCCTTGGCGGCGTTATACAGTGCCGAGGCTGAGCATGAGTCGTCGATTGCATTGTGGATCTTACGGTAGGTTGCCTTGGCTCCCAGTACCCAGCCGTTGAGGAAGTCGTTGTCGGTGGACAAGGTGTACTGGTAGCCCAGGATTGCCTCATCCTGCGTGTACGGCTTCAGATTTTTGCTGGTGACCGAGCTAGCACTCGGGGTGCTGCCATTCTCACCGTTATAGTACGTGGTGTCACCCACCTGCGTTGTCCCGGTGGGAACTCCGGTCGAACTCACCCCCGTGTAGGTGTACTCGGTTTCCGAGTAAATCGAGGCGCTGGCCGCACGCAGAGCGACGTTGGCCGCAATCGGAAGCGCATAACGCCCCAGATTGCCGTAGAGACGCTGGCGCCCGTCGCCGTTGACGTCCCAGGAGAAGCCCAGGCGCGGCTGCCAAATGTTGTCCTGTTTAACGAACAGCTGCCCGGACGTGTTGTAGTTCTTGAACGAATCGTTACGCAGGCCGATCGACAACAGGAAATTATCAGTGACGTGCCAGTGGTCCTGCACGTACCAGGAGTTCTGCTTGACTTCGACCTTACCGCCGGTCTGGTAAACGTAATCGTAGACAGTATCGTTGTCGTAGTAATAGTAGTAATGGCCACCGGAATACGAGCTGCCCGACTTGGCGTTGAAGTCGTTGTAGTCATAGCCAAACTTCAACTCATGATTACCCAGCGTCCAGTCAAAGTCCAGACGGTAGTCCTTGCGATCGCTATAGCCGTTGGATACACCCACCGAGCTGGAGATGTAGCAGCTATTCTCTGAGCCAGTATAACTAGAGCTGTAGTACACGTAAGGGCAACCGGAACCGGAGCTGGTCACATCACCGTTGTACTTGGAAACCGTACCATTCGGGTTGATCGTGTACTGCTCGTTCTTGGTGTGCATGTGTCCATACTGCAGCGCCATGGTCAGATCATCGGTGAGGTTACTAGTCCACTTGAAGATTGTGGTTGGGCCACCGCTCTTGGAAATCAGCTGACCGTTGTAGCTGGACTTATAAGCAGTGTTGCCGTTATAGCCAACGTTTGAATAGCTGTAGGCGGTACGACTGCTGTTATCAAACCCGGTAAACTCCAGGTGATTGCGATCGTTGAGGAACCAGTCCAGCTTGACCAGCTTGTACGGCTTGTTGGCCGTATAGTCGTACATCGTCGAGCTCGTACTGGTGGATGAAGTACGGCCATTCCATGAGCTGCCGGTAGTCCGTTCAAGCTGGGCGATCGCAAACACAAACAGCTTGTCCTTAATCAGCGGACCACTTTCCCAGATCGAATACGTGTTGTCGTTGGTCGAGTTCTTGTTCAACGCTCGGAACAGGCTGCCGTCGCGGAAATACTCGTTATTTTGGTGGGCGCGCAGCACGTCCGGAGCGGAATCGAGGCTCACCCCACCATGCCATTCATTGGTGCCGCGCTTGATATTAACGCTGGTCACGCCACCAGTGGAGAAGCCGTACTCGGCGCCATAACCACCGGTCTGTACGTCCAACTGGTCGATCGCTTGCCATGGCACCTGGCTGAACGACAGATAGTCGTACGAGTCGGTGATGTTCATGCCGTTGACGTAGTACGCGTTTTCCGCCACCGACGCGCCGCCAAACGAATTGAGATTGCCAAAGTAGCCACTGCCCTGGCTGGTGCCGGGCGTCAGCAGCGCGACGCTGGAAACGTCATGCGGCACCGGCAACTCATCGAGCTGCTCGCTGGTGAAGGTGGTGCGCGACTCCACGCTGCTGGTGTCGATACCGGTGACCACCATCGGCGCCTTGACCACCACCGTAGCCATATTCTTGGCATCACCGAAGCTGGCCTGCACGGTCTGCCCCGCGACCACCGTCACCTGTAGCTTGGAGACGATACTGCCGCCTTCGACCAGGCTTACCTCGTAGGGACCGGTGGCCAACGAGGGAATGCGGAAATGCCCATCGGCCCCCAATGCCACACTACGTTCGACGCCCGAATTCAGGCTCTTGATTTGGATCTGCGCACCAGCGGCGTAGGTCGCGCTACCGGCGATATCGCCGGCGGTACTCTGCGCCATGGCTGGCATCTGCGACAGACACAGGCCCAGCATGGCCGCCAGCGCTGAACGCTTAAGGGCACGGGAGTAGATTGGTTGTTGGCTCATGTGGCTTATACGACTCAGTCTTATTTTTTAAATGGCGCACCCCCGCACGGCGCCGTGCACGGCGTCCGCGAAATAGGGTGAAGAGTCGCCAACACGCTGAAGCCGGCTGATGCGGTCGGCATGAAGGCTTGACGGAAATCTAACGAGCGATGAGCCACTCAACATTGCGTGACATCGAGCAATTCGACACATACAGAAACGTTTCGACAAACGCACGACAACCCGTTGGAGCTGTCGGATCGAGCAATGCGTGAACACACCAGCAACAGCTAGGTTTCACAGGGGCTCCGCTCATATAGCTGAATCGCTACAAAAGGCCTAAAAAGACACCGTTGTCATCACCCTATATACAGCAACCATTCATAATTCAATGCCATTAACAAAAAAACCGCCGGGATTCCGGCGGTTTTTATTGGCATCAGTCGCGCAGCGCGCAAAAAATCACGGCTTGAATATGGTTCGGCAATCCACCCGGATCTGCTGACCACTGCTCCGCCAATAGTAACTGCTGCAATGGCGCTTGCCTTCGACGGTCTTCTTTACCGCTACGGCATAGAACGACTGCGCAATCTCGCTGCGACTGACCACCCCATCGCCATTCCAGTCCATGTCATGGAACTCGACGCCTTGGGTAATCGCCATACCCGTGTACCAGGCATACCCCAGCCAGGCCAGGACGACCAGCATCACTCCCGCCAGCACCTTGCGGCGCGCGGTAAAACGGCCACGCAGGATCATGCGACCCGCCGGATGGTCGCACCTAGCGACCCCAGCTTCTCCTCGATGTTCTCGTAGCCACGGTCCAGGTGGTAGATGCGGTCAATAGTGGTGCCGCCTTCTGCGACCAGCCCGGCCAGGATCAATGAAGCAGATGCACGCAGGTCGGTGGCCATCACCGGCGCGCCGCCCAAACGCTCAACGCCCTGCACGATCGCAGTATGACCCTCAATCTGAATATTGGCACCTAGCCGCATCAGCTCGTTGACGTGCATAAAGCGGTTTTCGAAAATCGTCTCGTTAATTACGCCGACGCCTTCGGCTACACAGTTAAGTGCCATGAATTGCGCCTGCATGTCGGTCGGGAACGCCGGATATGGCGCGGTGGTGAGATTCACCGCACGCGGGCGCCGGCCGTGCATGTCCAAGGTAATACTGTGATCGGTGCAGGTCAGCTCGGCCCCGGCCTCCTTGAGTTTGTCCAGCACCGCGTCGAGTGTCTGCGGGCGAGCATGCCGTGCCGTAACACGCCCCCCGGTCATCGCTGCGGCAACCAGAAAGGTTCCGGTCTCGATCCGATCGGGCAACACCGCGTGACGCCCACCATTGAGACGCTCAACACCTTCGATCACGATCCGCGAGGTGCCCGCCCCCGTGATCTGAGCACCTAGCGCGATCAAACAGTCCGCCAGGTCGACCACTTCCGGTTCCATTGCAGCGTTCTCCAGCACGGTGGTACCCGCGGCCAGAACCGCGGCCATCAGCACATTCTCGGTGCCCGTCACACTGACCATGTCAAACACATAGCGACCGCCCTTCAGGCGACCGGGGCTGGATGCTTTGATGTAGCCATTCTCGACCGCGATTTCCGCGCCGAGCGCCTGCAGTCCCTTGATGTGTTGATCGACCGGACGCGAACCGATTGAGCAGCCACCTGGCAGCGATACCTCGGCGGCACCATGGCGCGCCAACAGCGGCCCCAGCACCAGCACGGAAGCGCGCATGGTCTTGACCAACTCATACGGGGCGACCTGCTGATTAACGGTGCGCGGATCGACTGTAATTGAGCTGCCTTTGGCCAGCGTGCCTTCGTCGAGGGTGACCTCAGCCCCCAGCTCGCTGAGCAGTTTGACCATGGTAATCACGTCATGCAGGTGCGGCACATTGGTGATTTCTACCGGCCCATCGGCCAGCAAAGTCGCACATAGAATGGGCAGCACCGCGTTTTTGGCGCCGGAAATGTTGACGTCACCGTGCAGCGGAGCTCCGCCGGTCACTACGATCTTGGCCATAGATTCAATAAAGACTCAAAGGGGATGAACCGCTTGTAAGCGGTGCTTCAGCGGCGACGTTTGCCCGGCACAGCCTGGTCGGAGCCCGCGCGCGCCATATTCAGGGCACCTCATCAGGCGTTCGAGTTTCCAGCTGGAGTGCATGGATCGCCCCGCCCATCAGCTCGCCGAGCGTCGCATAGACCATACGGTGGCGGGCCAGCGGCAGCTTGCCGCCAAACGCTTCACAGACCACAGTCGCCTCGAAGTGCACCCCGTCCTCGCCTCGCACCTCGGCACGGGACTGCGGGAGGCCGGTCTCGATGAGTTTACGGATGGTTTCGGCGTCCAACGGGGTTTCCTAATAAAATGTCAGGCTATTCTACTCTCCGTCCGGGTCCTGCATGGCTGTATCGCCGCTGTCCTCCGCCTCCGTCCGCGACGCCGACCTGGTCGCCAGCGGCCGACGCGTGCTGGACATTGAACAAGGCGCGCTCGCCAGCGTGGGCGCGCGCATAGGCGAACCTTTCGCCCAAGCATGCCGGCTGATCCTGGTTAGTCATGGCCGCGTGGTGACCACCGGCATGGGAAAGTCTGGCCACATTGCCCGCAAAATTGCCGCGACGCTGGCCTCGACAGGCACCCCAGCGTTCTTCGTGCATCCTGGCGAAGCGGGCCATGGCGACCTGGGCATGATTACTGAAACCGACGTGGTGCTAGCGCTGTCCTACTCAGGGGAATCCGACGAGATCTGCACGCTCCTGCCAGTACTCAAGCGCCAGGGCAACTCAATCATTGCGATGACCGGCCGCGCCGCCTCCACTCTCGGCGAGGCCGCCGACGTCCACCTGGACATAAGCATCCCCGTGGAGGCCTGTCCGTTGGAGCTGGCCCCAACCTCCAGCACCACCGCCTCGCTGGCGATGGGCGACGCACTGGCGGTGGCACTGCTGGATGCGCGCGGCTTCACGGCCGACGACTTCGCTCGCTCGCACCCGGCCGGTAGCCTGGGGCGCCGACTGCTATTGCACATCACCGACGTCATGCACGGCGGCGAGGAGCTGCCCAGCGTGCATGAGGATGCCACCGTCAGCGAAGCGCTGCTGGAGATGAGCCGCAAGCGCTTAGGCATGACCGCCATCGTTGATGGTGAGGGAGTGCTGCTTGGACTGTTTACCGACGGCGATTTGCGCCGAGCACTGGATAGTGCAGTGGATGTGCGCAATACCCGCATCGCTGACGTCATGACCCGAGCACCCAAGACGATCGGTGCCGACCACCTGGCGGCCGAGGCCGCTCGACTGATGGAGGCCCATAAGATCACAGGCCTGGTGGTAGTCGACGCGCACAACCGCGCGGTGGGCGCACTTAACATTCATGACCTATTGCGCGCCAAGGTGGTCTAACCGTCATGACCGACATGGACAGCCCGCAGCCCCCGATGCTGTATTCCCCCCTACGTCTCCTTACCGCCGAACTCATCGACCGCGCCGCGCGAATTCGCCTTGCCTGCTTCGACGTGGACGGCACGCTGACCGATGGACGCCTGTATTACGACCACGCGGGTAACGAGAGCAAGGCGTTCAGTGTGCTCGACGGTCAAGGGCTCAAACAGTTGGAAGCGGCCGGCATCCACGTTGCGCTGATAACGGCCCGTGCCAGCCTATCGGCCGAGAAGCGCGGCCAAGATCTCGGCTTGCATGTACAGATTGGGGTGAAGAACAAGCGTTTGGCAGTCGAAGCGCTGTGTCGCCAGCACGAGGTATCCCTTGAGGACACCTTGTTCATGGGCGATGACCTGCCGGACCTACCGGCGCTACTGGCGGTGGGGTTACCGGTCGCGCCGGCCAGCGCGCACCCATGGATTGCCGAGCGTGTCAGCTGGCACACCCGTGCGCGCGGTGGCGAAGGCGCTGCTCGCGAAGTGTGCGACGTGCTTCTGGCGGCGCAAAATAAGGTCGAGGCAGTGATCGCGAGATTCTCCGCATGACTTGGCGCAGTGTGCTCGGCTGGACGTTGCTGGTAGCCGCAATCATCACCGGCTGGTCGGCATGGCGACAGCATGGTCAGGCCGCCGCCGCTGGAGCGGTCGACGACGGTGTCGACTACGTGCTCTACAACTTCGAGATGTATGCGCTCGATAAGGATAGTGGGAAGCTCGCACTGACCCTGCGCGCGCCGGAGATGCATCGCGATCGCGTCGACGAAATCTCCCACATCACCACGCCATTGTTCTTAATTCCGGACAACCTCGACCAGGAGTGGACGCTGCGCGCAAAAACCGGCCAACTCACCCCCAGTGGCGACATACTGCGTCTGCGCGAAGACGTGAAAGGCGACAGCCCGACCACCGGCGACGTGCCTCCCACCACGTTGCGCACTCAGAGCCTGGACGTATTTACCAAGTTGGAAGTCACGAAGACAGCGGCGCCGGTGACGATGACGCGGCCGGGTATCATCCAGCGCGGGGTTGGTTTTGAGGCCAATCTCAAGACCCGCAATTACAAAATTCTTTCACAGGTCAATACGCGTTATGAACCGAATGCTGCCAAGTAGCGCCTGTCCCCGATTGGCGCTGGCACTCCTGGCGCTCGTGCTGCCCGCGCTAGCCGTGGCCAAAACCAGCGACCGCGACCAGCCGATGACCATCGATGCTGCCAGCCAGAGCGGCAGCATGCTCGGTGATAACGGCAAGGTGCATTACAGCGGCGACGTGGTCATCATCCAGGGGACGCTGGAGATGCATGCCGACACCGCAGACGTGTTCCAGAAGGACGGCCAGGCCGACCGCGTTGTACTGAACGGCAAGCAAGCCACAGTCAAGCAACAAGCCGACGATGGCAGCTGGATGAACGGCCGCGCTGACAATATCGATTACCACGTCAACCAGGACACGGTGATACTGACCGGCAAT
>Cebus_capucinus_imitator_PRJNA485217_SSR047__coassemble_1187_pt1 | contig 21111 bp, 15 predicted proteins | sample Cebus_capucinus_imitator_PRJNA485217_SSR047__metabat2_high_PE_004 | metagenome-assembled genome bin Cebus_capucinus_imitator_PRJNA485217_SSR047
GGCGCGCGGCAAGCCCGAGCCGGACTTGTTTTTGCTCGCCGCGCGACATATGGGGGCGCCCCCCAAGCATTGTCGGGTGATCGAGGACAGTCCCTACGGCATCCTTGCCGCGCGCGCAGCGGGCATGCAGGCGTGGGGCTTCATCGGAGGCGATCACCACCGCGGACGCGAGGACGCTGCTCGCGCTTTATACGCCGCCGGCGCGCACCGCGTGATCGACAACATGCACGAATTGTTGCTCGAAAAAGCTCCCGCGTGCAGCAATACCGTCCCCCATTCCATCTAGGAACCGCCGCAATATGGCGCCCCCCGAAAACGACACCCCCCGCCTCGACGCCGCCGCCCGTGCCGGTTGGCTGTACTACATCGCCGGCAACACCCAGGATGAGATCGCGCGCAAGCTGAAAGTGTCGCGCGCCACCGCGCAGCGTTTAGTCTCGCTCTGTCTGAGCCAGCGTTTGATCACTTTCCGACTGGAGCACCCGATCGCGGCCTGTATGGACCTGGCCGCACAGCTGCAGGCACGCTTCGACCTGCGCTATTGCGAAGTCGCGCCCAGCGACGCATCCGACCCCAGCGCAATCGCTGGGGTTGCCGAACGTGCCGCTGCGCTACTGGAAACCACCCTGCGCAGCGAGACGCCGAGCATCGTCGGTATCGGCACAGGACGTGCAATGCGCGCCACGGTGGAACGCATACCGGTAATGCCCACACACAACCATCAGCTGGTCTCACTGGTTGGCACCATTTCTCCGGACGGCTCGGCCAGTCCGTTTGACGCGGTCGCCCGGCTCGCCGACCTCACTCGCGCGCAGCATTACCCGATGCCGTTGCCGGTATTCCTATCCTCGGCCGAGGAATGCCGCAGCCTACTCGGCATCCACGCGGTGCAGCGCATCCGCACCATCGCCGAGAAGGCCACTCTGCGCTTGGTTGGTGTCGGCCAACTCGACCAGACCGCGCCGCTGTACGTAGACGGCTTTCTCAGCCGCACCGAGTTACTGGAGTTAATCCGGCTCGGCGCGGTGGGCGAGATCATCGGTTGGGCCTTCGACGCCGGTGGCAATGTCATTGAGGGGGGCAGCAACTTACGCCTCACCAGCGTGCCACATCAGGCACCACCAGCGCATCTGACCGTCGGCGTCGCCGCCGGGGCGGCCAAGGCGATGCCGATTCGCACCGCATTGCACGGCCGCATCCTCAACGGCCTGATTACCGACGAGACGACCGCCAGGGCAATCCTGGCCGGCTGATTCAGCTGCCTCATTGCCGCTGCGCGCCAGCGGCTCACGATGCTGCATCCTAGCCGTGCTGACACCGCCGAAGTTCCTTCCGGCACATCCCCCATACCCCGAGCACACGCCGGCGACGTTGGCCCTCCTCCACTGATCGCGGCCAACGCCTTCTAATTGTCAACCTAATTGTCAACCTAATTGGCAACGTTGCCCCGGCAATGATGCTGCAACGCACGATCAAATGTGCTTTACAAAGCCGCCCAGTCATGAGCATATGCTCTCAAAAAGGGTATTTGCTCAAGTCTTGGGAGGGAATTATGAGCAGATGTACGGTTACAGCTGGCTGCTTGGCGCTGGTCGGCAGTCTGAGCAGTTGCGGCGGCGGCGCGGGTTCTGATGCGGTGCCAGCTGGCGCCGACACCCTGGTGATCGCGACGGTAAACAACAGCGACATGATCCGTATGCAGGGCCTCACTTCGGATTTCACTGCCAAGAACCCGGGTCTGAAGGTCGAGTGGGTAACGCTGGAGGAGAACGTGTTGCGCCAGCGCGTGACCACCGACATCGCTACCAAAGGCGGCCAATTCGATGTGCTGACCATCGGCACCTATGAAGTGCCGTTGTGGGCCGAACGTGGTTGGCTCAAGCCGCTTAAGTTCGGGCCGGATTACGACGTGGACGACCTCCTACCGAAAATCCGTGAGGCCGTCAGCCGCGACGGTCAACTCTACGCCGCGCCCTTCTATGGCGAGGGCTCGATGCTGATGTACCGCACTGATCTATTCCAGAAAGCCGGCCTAAACATGCCCGCGCAACCGTCATGGACCTTCGTGGTCGACGCGGCTAACAAGCTCACCGACAAGCAGGCCGGCATCTACGGAATTTGTTTGCGCGGCAAGGCCGGCTGGGGCGAGAACATGGCGTTGTTGACGGCGATGGCCAACGCCTATGGCGGCCGCCTGTTCGACGAACACTGGCGCCCACAATTCGATAGTCCGGAATGGAAGCAGGCGATCCAGACCTATGTCGATGTGATGAAGCAGTCGGGTCCGCCCGGTGCGTCCTCCAATGGCTTCAATGAGAATTTGGCGCTGTTTAACGCCGGGAAATGCGCGATGTGGGTGGACGCCACGGTGGCGGCGTCATTCATCAGCAATCCGGCCGAATCCAAGGTCGCTGACAACGTCGGTTTCGCACCGGCGCCAGACGCAGGCTTGGGCAAGACCAGCGGCTGGCTGTGGGCCTGGAACCTAGCCATCCCGGCCAGCTCACGCAAAGCCGATAACGCGCAGAAGTTCATCGCCTGGGCTACCAGCAAGGCTTATACCGAGATGGTCGCGGCCAAGGAAGGCTGGGCCAATGTCCCACCGGGTACGCGCAAGTCGCTCTACGCTAATTCCCAATACCAGAAGGCAGCGCCGTTTGCCGCGCAAACCCTGAAGGCGATCGACGGCGCCGACACTCACAACCCCTCGATCAAGCCTGTGCCCTACGTTGGCGTGCAATACGCCGCCATCCCCGAATTTCAGTCAATCGGCACCACGGTCGGCCAGCAATTCTCGGCCGCACTGGCCGGATCAACCTCGGTTGACGACGCGCTGCACAACGCGCAGGCCGCCGCCGAGCGCGAGATGAAGCGCGCGGGCTATCCAAAGAACTAAAGGGCCCAGGCCGGCCTGGCGGTGAGCCCGCAGCTTGACCTACTGCCCGCCCGCATCCTGGCACGCACACGTTGAATGCCCTTACACGAGGCTTCCCATGAACACCAGGCACACCCTCATCGCGCTTGCCGTCCTGCTCGCCAGTGCGCAGGCTCGGGCCGACGAATTTGACCCCGACAAACATATCGGCGGCAACTGGGGCGGCGGCCGCGCTCGGCTCGCCGAGGACGGAATCCAGTTCAAGCTCGCTCACTTTAGCGAGACCGCGCACAACACCTCCGGTGGATATCGCCACGAAACCGCCTACGCCGACCAATTTTTCCTCGGCGGCTACTTCAACCTGGACCAGCTGTGGGGCTGGTCAGGTGCTGAATTCAAGGTCGAGGTTACCAATCGCAATGGAGAGCTGATCAACGACAAAGCCGGTATTCCGGCGCTGCTGCAATCGCAGCAGATTTACGGACGCGGCACCGTCACACGTCTGACCCAGTTCTCGCTGACCCAGCACCTGTTCGACAACCACCTCAGCATCAAGGTCGGCCGCATCTATCCCAACGCCGATTTTTTTGGCATGAGCTGCGCCTTCCAGCACCTGACCTTCTGCAGTGGCGGCTCATCCAATTCCATCAGCAGCCGCTGGTTCGGCGACCCACTCAGCGCCCTCGGCGCCCAGGCGACCTTCACTCCGAATCAACGCTGGTTCTTCAAGCTCGGCAGCTACGACACCAATCCGCAGACTCTCTCTAAGAACCAGGGGCTGAAATTGGATACCTCCGGCAGCGGCAACGGCACACTATTGGTGGCCGAGATCGAGTACAAACCCACCTTCAGCAATGGTCTGGACGGCGACTATCGGATCGGCACTACCCGTAACAGCAGCGATCTGCAGCGGGTCTACAACCAAGCCGGATTCCCTAGCGGAAGCACCACTGACACGACACTGTTCGAGGATACCGACCGAGCCTTCTACTTCAATTTCGAACAACAGATCACCGGTGATAGTGCCAACGGCGGGCTACGCCTATTCGCCAGCATGATCCGTGCCGATGAGAACGTCAGCACGGTGGGTGAAATACTAGCAATCGGCGGGTTCTGGACCGGACTGTTCCCATCACGGCCAGGCGACCGACTAGGCCTCGCATTTGGCCGCAACGCAGTTAGCGACAAGTTGAACGAGGCGCAGCGGCGCTATGACCGCAACCTGCCACTGGACGCGAGCCCGGTCGGTGTGCAGCGCTATGAGTACCCGATTGAGCTTAATTATAACTTTGCGGTGATGCGCGGCGTCGAGATCATGCCGAGCGTGCAATACATCCGCCATCCCGGCGGACTCAATACCGCTAGCGCCACCATTCTCGGCCTGCAGGTCAGCCTGGACTTCTGACCCCGCAGCGGATGTCGCCGGATAGCACCAGGAACCCTGTACCGGTTGCCGGTCCACCTCCACGGAACGCATCGATGGCCACCCAACAGACACAAAAACTCGCTCGGTTTCTGATCGCCCCGTCGGTCATCCTGCTGCTGGCGTGGATGATCGTTCCATTGGCGATGACACTGTGGTTCTCCACGCTTAACTACAACCTGCTGAATCCGGAAAAGACCTTCGTCGGCCTGAGTAACTTCGGTTATTTCCTGGACAATCCGGCGTTCCTGACCGCACTGGGCAACACTTTGCTGCTGGTTAGTTCGGTGCTTGCGATCACCGTGGTGTTCGGCGTGCTCATCGCGTTGTTGGTGGACCAGGTGTTCGTCGGCCGTCGCGTGGTGCGATTGATGCTGATCGCACCGTTCTTTGTCATGCCATCAGTGAGCGCGCTGATCTGGAAGAACCTGCTCATGCACCCGGTCTCTGGCTTCCTGTCGTGGCTGTGGCGCTTGTTCGGGCTGACCCCAGTGGACTGGTTCACCCAGTACCCGCTGCTATCCATCGTCCTGATCGTCGCCTGGCAATGGTTGCCATTTTCCATCCTGATCCTGCTGACCGCGTTGCAATCAATGGACGAGGATCAACACGAGGCGGCGATGATGGACGGCGCTGGCGCGTTCGACCGCTTCATCCATCTCACCCTACCGCACCTGGCGCGGCCGCTGACCATCGTCATCCTGATCGAAACCATCTTTCTGCTGACGGTGTTCGTGGAGATCTACGTCACCACCAGCGGGGGGCCCGGCCTGCAGACCACTAACCTCGCCTATCTGATCTATTCCCAGGCTCTGCTGCAATACGACGTCGGCGGCGCTTCAGCCGGTGGCCTAGTTGCGGTAATCGTTGCCAACATTGCCGCCTTCTTTCTGGTCCGTATCGTCGGCAAGAACCTGGAGACCTAGGCAATGTCTCGCCGCACACCAACTTCGCAGCTATTGCTCGCCAGTATCGCCGCCTGGGCCGTCGGCCTAGTGATGTTCTTCCCTATCTTGTGGATGTTCCTGACCAGCTTCAAGAGTGAGATCGAGGCATTCTCCACCCCACCTTCATTTCTGCTGTTCCACTGGACACTAGAAAACTACGCGGCCGTGCAACAGCGCAGCGACTACCTGCACCACGCATGGAACTCGGTCGCGGTGGCGCTGGGCTCGACCCTGGTGGGGTTGGTCATCGCCACGCCTGCAGCCTGGGCCATGGCGTTCTCGCCTACCCGGCGCACGCGCGGGATCCTGCTGTGGATGCTGTCAACCAAAATGCTGCCCCCGGTTGGCGTGTTGGTACCAATCTATCTGATCTACCGCGACACCGGCCTACTGGACACGCTGCTGGGCCTGGTGATCGTTCTGTGCCTGGGCAACCTGCCGATCATGGTGTGGATGCTGTTCAACTACTTTAAGGACATCCCTAAAGACATCCTTGAGGCTGCGCGCATGGACGGAGCCACCATCGGCAAGGAGATCGTCTACATCCTCGCCCCCATGGCGCTGCCCGGCATGGCCTCCTCGCTGTTGCTCAACGTCATCCTGGCATGGAACGAGGCGTTCTGGTCGCTGAATCTGTCCTCATCTAAGGCCGCACCGCTGACCGCCTTCATCGCCTCCTACTCCAGTCCTGAGGGTCTGTTCTGGGCCAAATTGTCGGCCGCCTCGACGATGGCGATCGCCCCGATCCTGGTGCTGGGCTGGTTCTGCCAGAAACAGCTCGTGCGTGGGCTGACTTTTGGCGCCGTCAAATAACCGATGTACGAGGACGTTTCATGGGACGTATCACATTGCAGGGCGTACGTAAGGGCTTCGACGACACCACCGTCATCCACGACGCCGATCTGGAGATTGAGGATGGCAGCTTCGTGGTGTTCGTTGGTCCTTCTGGCTGCGGCAAGACGACGCTGCTGCGGCTGATCGCCGGGCTTGAGGACGTCACCGCTGGCACCGTTTTGATCGATGGACAGGATGTCACCCGACTGGCGCCCGCCAAACGCGGGCTGTCGATGGTGTTCCAGTCTTACGCGCTGTATCCGCACATGAGCGTGCGCCGTAACATCGCCTTCGGTCTGAGGATGGCACGCCTGCCCAAGGATGAGATTGGGCAGCGCGTGGCTCGCGCCGCGAAAATACTCAACCTCACCGACTATTTGGACCGTCGCCCCGGCCAACTTTCTGGGGGCCAGCGCCAGCGCGTGGCGATCGGACGCGCAATTGTGCGCGAGCCTAAGGGATTCTTGTTCGACGAGCCGCTGTCCAACCTGGATGCCGCACTGCGTGTGCAGATGCGGCTGGAGGTGACACGACTGCAAAAACAGCTCAGGACCACCACCATTTACGTCACTCACGACCAGGTCGAGGCAATGACCATGGCCGACCGGATCGTGGTGCTGCAGAACGGACGCATCGAACAGGTTGGCTCCCCTCTGGAACTTTACGAGCGCCCGGCCAACATGTTTGTGGCCGGTTTCATCGGTTCGCCGCGCATGAATCTGCTCACCGGCGCGGTCGCCGAGCGCCACGGTGCGGTCACTTTGGGCGTCCGTCCCGAGCACATCCGCGTACGCCACGGGCACGTCGGCATCGAGGCGACCGACGAAGCCTGGGAAGGCACAGTCGTGCAAGCCGAGCACCTGGGTAGCGACACCTTCGTCTACGTCGACGTACCCGGCATCGGCACCATCGACGCACGATGCACCGGCGACTTGCACGTGGCGGTAGGTGACACGGTGACATTGCGGCCGGACCCGGCACACCTGCATCGCTTCGATATACGACAGCAGGCGATCCGCTGATTGATCGCTTTTCCCTCTTTCCCGAGCCAGGAGCACGCGCATGTATCTGGAGATGTTCAAGCTTGACGGCCGCGTCGCCGTCGTCACCGGTGGCGGCCGAGGCATTGGCCTGGCAATTTCAGAGGCCCTAGCCGAGGCTGGCGCCAAGGTGATCATCGCGGACCACGACCTGACCGTGGCCGAGCAAGGCCTTGCCGTGCTGCGCGGCAAGGGCCTTGACGCCGAGCGGGTACAGATGGATGTGACCGACTCGACTCGGGTAGACACCGTAGCCAACGAGCTCACCGCCCGCCACGGCAAAGTCGATATCCTGGTCAACAACGCGGGCATCGCGCGGAGCCAAACACCCGCCGAAACCGTTGCCGATGAGCACTGGCTCAACGTGATCGATGTCAACCTCAACGGCACTTTCTGGTGTTGTCGCGCCTTCGGCCGGCGCATGCTGGAGCGACGTGACGGGGTGATCGTCAACATCGGCTCAATGTCGGGCTTCATCGTCAATAAGCCACAGGAACAGGCGTACTACAATACCTCTAAGGCTGCGGTGCACCATCTGACCAAATCGCTGGCGGCTGAGTGGGCCTCGCGCGGCGTTCGCGTTAATGCGGTGGCCCCAACCTACATTGCCACCCCGCTCAATGCCTTCGTTAAGGAGGATCCGCAGATGTACGACGCCTGGATCAGCGGCACACCCATGGCGCGCCTGGGTGAAGTAGAGGAGATCGCATCGGTGGCGCTGTTCCTGGCGTCGCGCGCATCCAGCCTGATGACCGGCAGTATTGTGCTGGTCGACGGCGGCTATACCTGCTGGTAGGCCGATGCAGCCCGAGCCCAATCCCTTGTTCGTCGGCGTGGATGTAGGCACTGGCAGCGCCCGTGCCGGTATCTTCAACAGCAGCGGCCAACTGCTCGGCAGCGCCCGCTATCCGATCCAAACTTGGTATCTGCCCGGCGAGATTGTCGAGCAGTCCTCCGAGGACATTTGGCAGGCCTGCGCGGCCGCGATCGCACAGGCACTGCGCGCGGCCAACGTCGATGCCGAGCGCGTACGCGGCATCGGCTTCGACGCGACTTGCTCGCTAGTCGCACTAGACACCAATGACACCCCGGTCAGCGTCAGTCCCGGTGGAGAGGATCGGCGCAATGTGATCGTGTGGATGGACCACCGCGCCAATACCGAAGCCGCCGAGATCAACGCCACCGGCGACCCGGTACTTCGCTACGTCGGCGGGCAGATCTCCCCGGAAATGGAAACGCCTAAATTGCTGTGGCTCAAGCGCCACCTGCCGGAAAGTTTCACCCGCGCAGCGCACTTTTTCGACCTGGCCGACTATCTTAGTTTCCGTGCTAGCGGCAGCTACGCTCGCTCACTATGTACGGTAACCTGCAAGTGGACCTACGTTCCGCATGAAGGCGGCTGGAGCCGACGCTACTTTGAGCGCATCGGTTTGGAGGAACTGCTTGAATGCAATGCTGCGCGCATCGGCTCACGCATCGTCGCACCCGGCACCGCGCTGGCTCAGGGCCTGACCGCAGCGGCCGCCGCCGAGCTGGGCCTTCCGGCAGGAATCGCGGTTGGCGCCTCCTTGATCGACGCGCACGCTGGCGCCATTGGCACCATGGGTAGTCCTGATGCCCAAGGCCACCCGGTCGCACCAACGGCGCGCATCGCCTATATCCTCGGCACCTCCGCTTGTGTGCTGGCCAGCACCGTCAAGCCTTGCTTCACTCCGGGCGTTTGGGGACCGTACGCATCGGCGATGATCGACGGTCTGTGGCTCAACGAAGGCGGGCAGTCGGCCGCCGGCGCGGCGATCGACATCCTGGTGCGCTCGCACCCAAGCTATCCCGAAGCAGCACAGATCGCCGCTGTAGAAGGCATCGACGTGCTGCGCTGGCTGGAATTGCGCATCCTCGCGCGAGTGGCCACCCCCTCGCATGCTGCTTGTCTGGCGCGCCAACTGCACGTATTACCGGACTATCTTGGAAACCGCTCGCCGCACGCCGATCCCGGCGCCCGCGCGATGCTCGCCGGCCTGACTATCGACCATGATCTGGAAGGTCTGGAAGCCATGTTCGTCGCCGGCTTGTGTGGGCTCGGCTACGGCCTGGCCGAAATCGTCGAGGCGTTGCGCGCGCAAGGCGTACGCTTCGACAGCGTCATCATGAGCGGCGGCGCCAGCCAGAGCTCGCTAGTACGACAGCTGATCGCCGATGCCGCCGGTGTGCGGGTGGAGTTGCCAGCCACCACCGAGCCTGTTCTGCTCGGCAGCGCCATGCTTGGCGCGGTCGCCGCTGGTGTCTATCCTGATCTGCCGGCGGCAATGGCCGCGATGAGCGGGCGTGGCGCCTGCTCCCGGCCGACACCGCCGGACATCGCCGCCTTCCATGCCGCCAAACGCCGCATCTACGCACGCATGCAAACACTGGATCGGCAAATTCGCGAGGACATGGCAGCCTCACCCTGTGTCCTGCCCTGATCGCCCCCCCCTTCTTATTAAAGCCCCCGCCTATCTGGGGACTGTCTCTGGCCCGGCTCGACATGACGCCTGCCCCTAGCCGCCCATACTCTGGGACAAGTCCACTCAATTTCGATCTATCACCGAAGGCAAGCATCGGTAGGCACCCAGGCTGCTACCCGAGGGCCAGCATCTCGTAGACGCTATGCTGGGCCTGCCTTCGTAGGGCTTATGCTTAAGGCTTGACCGCACTATTGTGGCGCGAGAAGCGCTAGCCTGAAACAGGGCCAGAACTAATTTGCGGTGCCACTCATCAAGGTTAAAGCCCATGTTGGAATTATTCAAAAATATGAATGGCGTGGATTTCCCCTTTAGCACGCAGCACTTCGATGGCACTTCAATTCACTGCAGCTACGCCGACGCTGAAATGGGTGCTAAAACTAACGCAGCGAGGCACTGTAATTATTGGGGACAACGCGGTTCGCGGCGGCAAGGCGATTCATGCCAAGAGTGATGACCCAAATACATAGGGGATTATAGAATTCATTGAAATTATTCCAAAATATAAGCAACTTGAAGCCACAGCAATACAGACGGCCGGCGAAAAGAGCTGGGATGGTTTTGTTATAACAATGGTTAAATCCATATAGAAATCCATTCCATTCATAAATCCACTATACATCTAAAAATAAATTAATTTATTTATTTTTATTGACCCACCTTATAATAACTATAGAAGAAAACGCTTTTCCAAATCACGCATGTGTTCATCACCTTGCTAGGCGATAATTTCCTTTACCGTAGGAACTGCTGAATCGACGTTTTGAACACCTCCGTCACGACGTATCTGCGCGAACACTTTTTGCATGGCGCCAGCCGCCGCACGGATCGCATGGTTGCCGTAGATCACGATGCCCACTTTACCAGTCGCCGCGATGTCCGCTTCGGTGAGTTGTGGGTATGCCGTAGGCACCAACACCAAAAGTGTCCGACCTCTCCAAGCTTCAATGAATTCTAAAATTTCTTCTGCCGTCTTTTGCTTGGAATGAATGAGGATTGCGTCGGCGCCGGCTTCTTCATAGGCATGAGCGCGGCGTAGCGCTTCGTCCTGCCCTAGTCCCGCAATCAGGGCTTCCACTCTCGCGATGATCACAAGATCTTTGTCTCGCCTGGCTTCGATAGCGGCACCGATCTTGCCTTGGAACTGTTCAATCCTGACCAGTTGCTGTCGTCCTGAGGTTCGCAAGCTGGTGTCCTTTGGAAAGGTTTTGTCCTCCATCACAATTGCTGAGACGCCAGCCGCCTCGTATTGAGGAATGATATAGCTGACATTGATCGCGTTACCAAAACCGGTGTCGATATCCGCAATCAGAGAATTGATACAGAAGCAGCAATGGCCCGCATCATGTCGAGGTGGGTTCCCATTGGAAGGATATTGGCATCAGGAGCAGCATAGCTGGCCGACAGTTCAAATCCGCTTCCCCATATGCCATTGAAGCCAGCATCTTCGGCGAGTCGGGCTGCCAAGGGGTTATGAGCGGCCATGGCGATAAATGGTTGCCGACCTTCGAGTGCGTTGCGTAGAGATCTATTTTTTATCATCAGGAATATTTTCCCTTGATCAGGCGCAACCTAGGAAGCGACCATTACTCGCGTTCGCTTCCCGTCGCGGGCGGTGCGGTCTGCAACAGGGATTCGGCCAACCCACGATAGATCGGCACTCGGCACACCAGCCCGGATACGCCACGCGCTACCAGCACCGTGGCCAAGATTGGCAACAGCATCTGGTGAGTATCCGTCAGTTCCAGTGAGATCACTGCCGAGGTTAAAGGGGCCTGAGTCACGCCGGTAAGATAAGCACACATACCCAATAGCACGAACACTTCGGCATCCACGTGCGGCATCAACACCGATAGGTTGTGCCCGATCCCGGCACCCACCGCGAGCGCCGGCGAGAACAGACCGCCAGGGATACCGGCGACATAGGAGACCAGGTTGGCGAGCAGCTTCATCAATCCGAACTCGTGGCCGACCACCGCATGTCCTTGTACCAGACTTCGTGCTTGCTCGTAGCCGGTGCCGAACGCGCCATTGCCAAACACCGCCGCTAGCAATACCAGCGCCAGCCCGCACAGCGCAGCCAACGCTACCGGGTGCTCGGCCCGCAATCGCCCAAGCCAGCGTGGACGCCCTGCTACGCTTAACAACACCATACGCGAGAAGCATCCCCCCAGCAAACCGGCGACCACACCGCACAGCGCGATCGCAACCCAGGCTTCTCCAAACGGCAGCCGGGCGGATACCTTGCCGAAATAGGTGTAATTACCTAGCAGGCCAAGCGAAACGACGCCGCCGACGATCACTGCGGTCAGTAACGTGCCGGAAAAACGGTGTTCGAAACGTCCGCTCAGTTCCTCAATCGCGAATACAACACCTGCCAGCGGCGTGTTGAACGCCGCGGCAATACCCGCTGCGCCCCCAGCAAGCAAAAAGTGCGACAAATCGCGAGGATCGCGAAACCCGAACCAACGTCCAAACATATACATCAGACTCGCGCCGACGTGCACCGTTGGACCTTCGCGTCCCACCGAAGCCCCCCCCAGCAGCGACAACGTCGTCAGCAGCAGCTTACCCACCGAGACGCTCGGCGAGAGATTGGCCTGGCGAAATTCCGCGTCAGGTTTTTCCAGCGCGGCGATGACCTGCGGGATACCGCTGCCACGGGTCGGCCTCAAAGCACCTGCAGTGAGCCAAGCCAGCAGCGCAAAAACGCCCGGGGTCAGCACGACAGCCCACCATAGCGAGTGCCCTACGATGCGCTGGAACAGATGAAACGCCGCATCACTGGCTTTGGCGAATACGATTGCGACCAGCGCGACGGCGACCGCACCGCCCCACAACGCCACGCGATGGCGCCAGCCCTCGCTGCTGAGCAATGGCCGTAGCCGCGGCCTAAAACGATCTAGTGAACTCATCTTTGTATTGTGTCACGACGCACTGCGCGTATCTCGCCTGCCAAGTGGCGGAGACCACAAACGTCCGACTATTTTGGGTTAGGTACGCGGCGCGGCGACGAGTTGAATAGGCTGCCAATGGCCCAGACCGTACACCTCGACCGGCTCGCCCCGCGCCCCGCCCGGCTGTCCTTCTGGGATCACGGCCCAAGCATTGGCCTGCACCATCGGCAGCACGCGGAACGATTCCTGGCCTTGCATGATCTCCACCTCAAGTGCTCCCGCCCCATCCAAGCTCACAAGCGCACGAGCGTGGAACCGCAGTTGCGGGACCTTGCCGAAGGCTGACTTGAGCGCAGCGCGCAGCGGCTGCTCTGAAGGCTGGCCGAACATCGCCCTCAACGCCGGCTCAACGAAGAAACGCAGCCCGACCGCGGTCGAGACCGGATTGCCCGGTAGGCCAAAGTGCAGCGCGCCCTCGGAAAGCTTGGCCAGCAGCAATGGCTTACCCGGGCGGATGGCAACCTTGTGGAACACGATCTGTGCGCCGCGCGCGCGCAAGGCATCGGGAATGAAGTCGTAGCGCCCCGCCGAGACCGCCCCGGTGCTTAGAATCACCTCGGCCCCACGCGCCAGCGCCTGATCCAACGCATGCTGGAAAAGCATCGACTCATCACCGACCACACTCTCCCAGACCACTTCGGCCCCGGCTGCCTGCAGTTGCGCCAGCAGGAATGGTCGGTTGCTGTCACGAATCTGCCCGGAACGCAACGCCTGCGCCGGATCACTGACCAGCTCGCGTCCGGTCGCGATCACCGCAACCCGAGGCCGACGACGCACCTGCACGCGTGCAATGCCCAGCGCTGCCAATAACATGATCTCCTGTGCGCGCAAAACCGTTCCAGCGGCAATCACCTCGCGGCCTGCCGGAATGTCATCCCCGCGGTAGCGGACGAACTGACCCGACGCCACCGGCTGGGTGAGCCTGATTGACGTGGGACGCCCGGCTTCGCGCGCCAGCACCTCAACCTGCTCTACCGGTACGACCGCGTTCAGGCCCGCCGGTAGTTGCGCGCCCGTCATAATCTCCCACGCACCGCCGTCGGCCTGTTGGTGTAGGTCGCCAGCGGCCTGCCAACCACGCACCGCCAACTCACTGCCCGCCGGTAACCCGGCCTCGCCAGTGTCCAGCGCGAACCCATCCATTGAGGAATTATCGAATGGCGGCAGCCACATTTCGCTGATCAAGGAGGTAGCCAGCACCCGTCCCGCCAAAGCGGGCCCAACCGTCGCCCATTCCAAATCCAGCGGTCTAACGGCCTGCCTTACTAACGAAAGTGCCTGCGAGTAGTCGATCATGATGTTTTGCATGCGCGTGGTGCGGTCCTGCGGACCATGAAAACCGGCCTTACTAGGTGTGTACCAACGGTTTCAGCCGACGCTGGCATGTGGGAGTAATCATAGATTGCCTGAGACAACCACCACCATCCCTGCACTGTGCACGAAGCCACTATTTCTCACACAAACCGATGCGCATTCGGAATGCTATTCATGCAAATTTCGACTTTGCACTGCTGCCACGTCCTGGTCAGAATGGCCCCGTCACCTCCCCCTCCCAGGTGACACCTCGAGCCCCTGATCCCTCCCTCAGGGGCTTTTTTTATGCCTGTCCGTTTACGCCCACGCATAGGCAAACCGAGTAGTTAAGGCTAAGGATGCCGCAGCGCATATTCCAGCGCCGCAACAACCGCCGCCGCCTGGGCTCGATTGCATTGCGCCGGTGTCGCCCGTGGGCTATCTGGATAGACCTCGGTGGTCGTTGTGTAGCGGGCATCGGTAATCCCGGCACACAGCCCAAGTTGTCGAACTGGATAGAGAATCACTCCCGGTGCCACCACCGGCGCACCGATGATCTCGCCACTGGCATCCGCAGGCGCAATATGCGTGATCTTGGCGACCGCGGCGGTCACCGCGTGCTGAAACTCCGGCTGAGGATTTTCACTGTCGCCCACCAGGTAAAAACCATCCGGGATAGTGCCAGACAAGAACGGCTCGCCGTCACGCGCGGCAAGTGCGGGCCGGAACTCGCTCTCGTCACTATCCGTGGTCTCGTGCAGATCAATGTGAACCAATACCTGCGCACGCAACGGTGCCATCAGTTGCATCAATGCCGCCGATTCCTGCGCGGGGCTGCCCGCGCGAAAGCAGCGATTGGGGTCCAATGCATCTGCGTTCCAGCGCTGGATCCGCTCGTAACCCCAAGGACTGACGCACGGCACCACCAACAGATTGATGCGCCCCATGAAGTCTGCGGCAAACTGCTCCAAAAACAGTAGCGCGCCGTGCACACCACTACTCTCGTAGCCGTGTACGCCCCCGGTTACCAGTCCGGTCGGCAATGTGTCATCCCAGCTGCGGCTGCGCAACGCATAGAGTGAGTAATGATCCGGCGGATAGTCCAACTCGCCGTAGCGCAGCACATCGAAACGCGTTCCGAGACGCTCGATTGCAGGCACGACTTCGTCGCTATAGCGACGCCGGCGCACCTGCGTAAAGCGCCACTGCATGCGCTCACGCTCGCCCCAAGGCCGGCCTGCCACACCGATGGGATACGGGGTACGTCCTGTCATCGTCTACTCCGCAATCTTAAGGCGATGCACTCTAGCATCGGGGGTGCAAGATGCAGCCGTGACCACTACAGAAAATTGCAGAGTGGTTGCACAAAAATAAATGGGTCGCTATGATTCCGCCCCTCAGCGACGTGGGGCCATAGCTCAGCTGGGAGAGCGCTTGCATGGCATGCAAGAGGTCGCCGGTTCGATCCCGGCTGGCTCCACCAAATTTCGGAACTTAGGCCGTCCGAAATGCTGCAGACAATTAAGTTTACGCGTCCCCATCGTCTAGAGGCCTAGGACATCACCCTTTCACGGTGGCGACCGGGGTTCGAATCCCCGTGGGGACGCCAATTTTTAAGCTCCGGTTCGCCGGAGCTTTTTTTGTGTCTGTTTTGAACCTGATCGCGGCACAGCGACAGGCGTGAATGCAGGTATCAACCTGCCCCGCCCTAGGTACACACACCACATCCACAGGACGTAGGCAAAAATGCACGACCAAGGCCAACAGCTTGGATGCGACCGATGCTGCACCACCCACTTCACATGTGCGATTCATTCGCTATACTAGGCGACCACGCCGAAGTGGCGGAATCGGTAGACGCAGCGGACTCAAAATCCGCCGCCCTTAAAAGCGTGTGGGTTCGAGTCCCACCTTCGGCACCAAAAAAAAGCCCGCCTCGTGCGGGCTTTTTCGCGGGCATTTGCGCAAGCAAGCAATGCAGCTGCGATACGGTTGATTTTGCTGACTCGTTCATAGTTTCACGAGCACACGCACTGACGGCAGGAGCGCAGTGGCTATACTCCTTGCAATCTTTCACGGAGATGAAGATGTCGGTTTTGAGCGGATGGCAGGTGCTCGTGGTGGAGAACGACCAGATGAACGCGATGCTGCTGGAAATGCAGCTTCAGCAAGCCGGTGCATCGGTCATCGGTACTGCTAGCCACGTCGAACAAGCAGTGCAATTAGTCAAAGAACGCAGACCACAGGCTGTGGTCCTTGATTACCGGCTTGGCGATGGTCAGACCAGCGAACCGGTGGCCAAACTGCTGACCGCGCTCCGCATCCCCTTCGTACTTGCTACCGGCGTTAACTCAGAACAGGTACCTCCTGCGTTCGAGGCCGGCAGCTTGTTGATAAAGCCGTATCTGGCTGAAGATTTGGTCGTATCGCTGCTGACTGCACGCAGCAAGGTCGGGACCGACAGCTGACGTAAGATGGGCATGCTCAGTGGACCTGCCGGTGAGGCCCATGCAAAAGAATCCAGAATTCAGGTATTTCCCTTGGTCGGTAGCCGATGCGATGCAGGTCGCCGAACTTACTGTAGCTGCTCCCGATGCTACCAGCGCGCTCCGCGCCGCGTTGACCACCTGCTTGGCCTCACCATCCCCCATGTTGCTGACATGGGGTCCGGCGCAAGTATGCTTCTACAATGAAGCATGTCTGGGGCAGTTGGCGCCCACGGACCATCCGACCGCCTGGGGTCAACCATTGGCGCAGGCATCCGCTGCCCTGCGCGAGAGCCTCGAAGGAACCGCCGACACGCCTGCTGCGTGGAGGCGGATCGACATCCCGGGCCACGAAGGCATTTACGGCGGGCTCTTTATCCCGGTCGCCTCCGGCGTTGGCAAAGCGGAAGAGCCGTCACTGCCCAGCATGCCACCGGCAGATCACGATTCGGTCTCTGCATTCGAGCAATCGCCGGCTTTCCTGGCGGTGCTCAAAGGACCGAACTATATCGTCGAGTCGGTGAATCAGCGGTTCCAGGAGATTTTCGGCAATCGCCCTATTCGCGGCCTGCCGTTGCACAAAGCCGCGCCAGAACTGGTGAAACGTGGATTAATTGAGCAGCTAGATAGCGTGCGCAGGAGCCGGCAACCCTTCATTGGCGAATCGATATTCGCCACGATTCAGCGCGCCCCCGATACAGAGCCGCAACAGGCGTGGGTCGATTTCGTCTACCAACCCATGTATGACCGCCACAACGAGGTCCATGCAATCTTAGTGCACGGCGTTGAGGTGACCAGGCAACTGTACTCGGAAGCGCGCGACGGTTTTCTACTGGCGCTTGAAGATGAGCTCCAAGGCCTATCCGAACCACATCAAATCGTCGATACCAGCGTCCGTCTATTGGCCGAGCACATGCGCGTGGATCGTAGCGCTTACGGCACGATCAGCATCGACGGCAAAACTGTGCGCGGGCTCAGCGACCACGTCTATGATATCGCTCACATCCAGGGAGACTTTCACCTGGACCAGCTCGCCCATGCGTTGCAGGAGCGACTACAACAGAATCTGCCATGGATCGTCGAAGACGATTGGGAAGCCTCCGAGCACTCCTACCTCTCAGCACCCTTCCGCGCATCAGGTCTTCGCGCGAGTTTGGTCGTACCTCTGCACAAGCATGGCCGACTGGTTGCAGTCATGGGCGTCCATCAGCGCTGGCCGCGGCGCTGGACCTCAATGGAAATCGAACTGGTGCGACGTGTGCTGACCCGATGCTGGGAATCATTACAGCGCGCACGCGCGTTGCAGCGGTTAGCAGCCAGCGAAGCACATTTGCGACTGCTCGCCGATACCCTGCCGCAGATCGTGTTCGTGACGGCCGAAGACGGCTTGCCCCAGTACTTCAACTATCGATGGTATGAGTACACCGGCATCGACCCGGCCTTCGGCGAAACTGAAGGTTGGAAGCAGGCGCATACCGCGATGGGGCTGCTGCAGTGCGATGCTGCCTGGGCTCTCGCGCTGAAGGGCACCCGGGCATTCGAGGTCGAATGCGAGCTGCGCGCGGCCGACGGCAGCCTACGCTGGCATCTGGCACGTGCCCTGCCCGTCCGACGCGACGATGGTGCGATCACTCAGTGGATCGGCACCTATACCGACATTCACGATCGCCGAGATTTCGAGCAAAAGCTAGCAGAGAGCGAAACCCGCTTCCGCAATCTGTGCGAGACAGTCCCGACTATGATCTGGATGTCCAACGCCGAAGGCGACTATGTCTACTGGAGTCCGCAGTGGTACGAGTTTACTGGCCAGACGCCACAGAATGCGGTTCTCCAGGGCTGGTGGAGTGCGATTCATCCCGATGACGTGGCACGTGTGCGCCACGTCAACGAACAGTCGATCGCCGACTGCAACGCATTTTCGACTGAATATAGGGTGCGCAGTGCCGACGGACGCTACCGCTGGTGCGTAGGACGTGCCTCGCCACACTTTGGCATCGACGGCGAATTTCTTGGTCACATCGGCTCATTGATGGATATCACCGAGCGCAAGTATGTGGAGGATGAAACGGCCTCGGAACGTTCGGTCCTGAGCATGATTACCACCGGCACCGCCTTACCGTTAGTACTCGATGCCATTATCCTAAACGTCGAGTCGCGCGGTGGACCACAACTACGCTGCGCGATCATGCTCGCCGACGAAAAGCGCCGTGAACTGCGCTATGGCGCAGCGCCGCATATGCCGTTGGACTATGAGCTGCACTTTTCACGGCAGCCGATTTCTCCCAACGGATTGCCCAGTAGTCGCGCAGCCTGGGGCAGCCGCCAGGTGATATGCAGCGATATCGCCAGCGATCCCACCTGGGGAGAGTACCAAGCGGCAGTGCTTGCGATGGGAATCGCGGCCTGCTCCATCACACCAATCATCGGCAGTAACGGGCGGTTGCTAGGTACGCTGAACATGTACTATGCGATGCCACATGTACCGTCGTTGCACGAGCAGGCGATGGCACGCTCAGCCTCATACCTGGCCGGAATCGTCATCGAGCGTAATCGCGTCGATGCGCAGTTGCAGCAATCGCTGGCGTCAGAAAAGCACGCGCGCACGCTAGCCGAACAGGCCAACCGCGCCAAGGATGAGTTTTTAGCCACCCTCAGCCACGAACTGCGCACCCCTCTCAACGCAATTCTGGGTTGGTCACGACTGATGCAGTCCGACGGCTTTAGCGCCGACAATCTCGATAAAGGCCTGCAGATCATCGAGCGCAGCGCGCGCTCGCAAGCGCAAATCATCGACGATCTGCTCGACATGAGTGCAATCCTGTCCGGCAAAGTCAGACTGCAAACCGACCACTTCGACATCGCCGGGCTGATCCGTAGCACGGTCGAACTGCTGCGGCCGAGCGCTCAGGCCAAGCGGATCGATCTGCGGACGGAAGATCTGCCGAGGGATCCGATCACCGTGTTCGGCGACTCTGGCCGGATCCAGCAGGTGTTCACCAACCTGATCGGCAACGCGCTCAAATTTACGCCCACCGGGGGTACCGTCGCGGTGCGGCTGACGCGCTCCGGCGAGCAATTGCAGGTGTCCGTGCAGGACAGTGGCATCGGTATCGCCGAGGATTTCCTGCCACACGTATTCGATCGTTTCCGCCAAGCCGACGCCAGCTCGACACGGCATGTGAATGGACTTGGCCTGGGCCTGTCAATCTCCCGCCAACTGATAGACCTCCATGGCGGCCAGCTGACCGCGAGCAGTCCTGGCCCAGGTGCCGGCGCAACGTTCACCATCACGCTTGCGCTGCCCGCAAACGCCACCGACCATCCCGCTACACCTACCGGCCCAGCTCGACTCGCTGAGGCATCGATACCTACACCGCATCGGCTCGGCGGCATACGCGTGCTGCTGGTCGACGACGAGGCCGACGCGCGCGAGGCCGCCCGCCAGTTCCTAAGCAGTGCCGGCGCAGAGGTTGTATGTGCCGGCACTGCTCAACAGGCTGAACGGGTGCTGGGTCAAGCGCATTTCGACGTATTGGTCAGCGACATCGCCATGCCCGGACGCGATGGTCATGATCTGATCCGACGCATCAGAGACGGTGGTATCGCCGATACGGCGATACCTGCGATCGCGCTGACCGCCTATGTTCGCGCGGAGGACCGCGAACGTGCGTTGCAGGCGGGCTTTAATGCGCACCTTGGCAAACCTCTGGATCTGCACGACCTAGTCAAACTTATCCAAAGACTGGTGCCGCGGCACACACAAGCCTTGCCCGGACTCTCGTAGCGGCGTTCCTGACCACAAGGGTTGGTTGGTGAGTCCTGCCGCGCGATGGACGCCCTTAGATTGGGCACAGACGTGGCGGCTTATTTCCCCCGCGATCAACCACGTTTGGCGCGCGCGAACGCCTCTGCCAAGGCATTGTTAACCGGGGGCGCCGACGTTCGCGCCGCAGCGCGAACGCCTTCGCGGCGCGAGCCGCGCTCGTCGCGCCGCTCACCAACTGGACGCGAAGTCGGTACTCCGGGTTCGTCACTCATACGTCGGGTCAGCGCGATACGCTTACGCGCCACGTCGACCTCCAACACCTTGACTTTGACGATATCGCCGGCCTTGACCACGTCGCGCGGATCCTTGACGAAGCTTTCCGAAAGCGCGGAAATATGAATCAGCCCGTCCTGATGCACGCCAATATCGACAAATGCACCAAACGCAGCGACGTTGCTGACCACGCCTTCCAATATCATGCCAGGCCGCAGGTCCTTGATATCCTCCACACCATCAGCGAACTGAGCGGCCTTGAATTCCGGACGGGGATCACGGCCAGGCTTTTCCAGCTCCTTGAGGATATCGCGCACGGTCGGCACACCGAACCGCACGTCAGTAAACTGCTCGGCCTTCAGTCCGCGCAGAAACATGCCATCGCCGAGCAGCGCCTTAATCGGCTTACCTGTACATTCGACGATTCGCTCCACCACCGGGTAGGCCTCTGGGTGCACCGCCGAAGCATCAAGCGGCTCATCGCCGTCTGCAATGCGTAGGAAGCCGGCACACTGTTCGAAGGTCTTCTCGCCTAACCGCGGCACCTTAAGCAGATCTTTGCGACGCTTGAACGGACCATTTTCGTCACGATGCCGCACGATATTATCGGCCACCGCTGAAGACAACCCAGATACTCTCGCTAACAACGCCGCCGACGCTGTATTAACGTGCACACCGACCGCGTTCACGCAGTCCTCGACACGAGCATCCAGCGC
>Cebus_capucinus_imitator_PRJNA485217_SSR047__coassemble_1191_pt1 | contig 21004 bp, 21 predicted proteins | sample Cebus_capucinus_imitator_PRJNA485217_SSR047__metabat2_high_PE_004 | metagenome-assembled genome bin Cebus_capucinus_imitator_PRJNA485217_SSR047
CAGTAGCAATTCGCTCCAGCCGAGAATTGTCGTCAGCGGTGTGCGCAGTTCATGGGAGAGCGTGGCTAGAAACTCGTCCTTGAGCCGAGCCATGCTCTCTGCCTCATTACGCGCAACCCGCTCAGATTCCAGCAGCTGCTCGCGTGCCAGCTCGATCTCGCGACGCTCGGTCACATCCGGGCTGCTGCCCGCCAGACCGATGAAACGCCCGTCAGCGGAATAGCGCGGTACCGCGCTCATCTCGATCCAGCGCCAGCTATCGTCGCGACGACGCGCGCGCACCAGCGCACGCATGCCGTGCTGCTGCTCGAGCGCGGCGGCTAATTCAAACTGAAACACCGACAAGTCTTCCGGATGTAGCAGCTCGCTCCACGCTAGCACCGTACCACTGGCCATATCCAGCCCGAAGAAATCACCGAAGGCGCTGTTGACGAAGCGCATCACGCCGTGAGCATCCAGCACCCATACTGGCATCGGCAGGCCATCGGCGAGCGCGCTGAAGCGTGCCTCACTCTCGGCCAGCTCGCGCTCGATTCGCTTACGTTCAGTGATGTCCAGAAAAAGAATAGCGACCCGTCGCTGCTCGGGCCGACCGATCCGGAATGCATCGACCGAATAGTAGCCCTGCAATGGCTTGGCCTCGAGCTCGAAGCGTACGCGTTTGCCGGTCAGCCCAACCTCGCCGAAGCGACGAATCCAGTCACTCTCGATGTCCGGCACGAGCTGACGAATCGTCTTGCCAACCGGATCACCCGAGATGCCGGTAAACCGCTCAAAAGCACTGTTGACGTCCAGGAACATGTAATCCACCGGTTCGCCCTCGCGCAGATGAATCTCCACGACCGAAAACCCCGCGTCCACGTTTTCGAACATCTCCGCATAGCTGGACAGCTCGAGCAGACCAAGCGACCGAGAGGACGAGGATGCAGGGGGACAGCTGGCGGACGAGGTATTCAAACGGGGTTCCGATTACGAGAGCCAAAGCAAGGCAGAACGCACGCCTCGCAGAAGCGCATCTAGCCACAAAAATCGTTGCGGCGGGGTGGATGCCCACCCGGCGCGGGCCCGAGTTGGATCAACGCAGAGTGATCGCCATCACAACGCACTCGTCGCGCCCATCCGAGCGATGACGTGAACCGACGCCTCGGTCGGTATCGCTCACCTGCCAGAGCCTTGCAGCGAGTCGCCGTGCGGGCACTCCAGTGCCGGTGCGCCCGCTGCGGATGGACGCCCAAGCTGCATGGACGGTCGCTCACAACGACTCAATCCTTCGCGTAATGCGGCTTGACGCGATCAAGCTCGTGCTCAATGGCCATCCGCGCCAGTTGGATGTAATTGATCCGGGGCCCCTGTCCGCGACCGGTCAGCATTCCCTGATAGTCCAGCTCACGCCAAACCCGTGCAGTCCACTCTACGCAGTCCTCGGCGAGCACCAGCATGAGCGAATAACGGACATCGACGCCGAAACGCGTGCAGTAGGCGTAGACAGGAGGGAATTGCACCGCAATATCGTTCTCACTGGCCAGCGCTGCCAGCTCGCGGCGCAGCACCGCGCGCAGCTCGGCGCCGTCGTCGGCGCGACTCGGGTTGCGCGCACGCAGGTCGCGCTCACTTTGCAGCGCAACGAACGCGGCAGCGCCAGTCTCAGGATTGTGGCCATGTTGTTTAGCCCAATCGATAAACCGAAGCTTGAGGGCGGGTGAGAGTACGGGGGGCACGCGAGGGACCTTCATGGGGCAACTTCTATGACGACTTCAGCCGAATCGTGAGGCTTGGCCTGTGAAGCGCGCGCCGATGACCGGTGAACCCGTTATAAGGGAGGAGGATTAACGACCCACAACGGCCTGATCGCCGCCATTCGGGCGGCGTTGCAGGCCTGCGTACACCGGAGCAGACTCGCGACATCGTCTCAGGAGGACACCCATGAACAAGTCCTATACCTGCGCCGCAGTGCTGCTCGTTGCGCTGACCAGCGCCACCGTCGCCGACGCACGCCTGCGCACCGTTGTCGATCCGCAGGCGCCGCGTACGCTCGCCAGCAACGTTGATAACCCCGTCAAGGTCAGCTGGACCGACCCGGCCCAGTTCTCCGACATCCGCTACAGCCGCAACCGCTCAGAGGCCGAGCGCGGCACCTGGGTCAGCGACCTGGCAAGGTATTTCCAAAAGAGCGCTGCGCATCGACTCCCGGCTGGGCAACAAATGCAGATCACCATCACCGACATCAAGCGCGCCGGCGACTACGAGCCCTGGCACGGCCCGCAGATGGAGGACGTACGCATCGTCAAGGATATCTACCCGCCGCAACTCTCGTTCAGTTGGGTCCGTACGGATACCGATGGTCGGGTGATCGATCAAGGCCAGAAGAAACTCGTAGACACGGCATTCTTGATGAATAGCACCACGTTCAACGACAGCGACCCGCTGCGTTACGAGAAGCGCATGATCGACGACTGGGTACGGAGCGAACTGCCCAAGAACCGCCTCACCGCTCAGCGGTGAGCGCGGGGTATAGGATCTGAACAGGCGCGACGTTGGCCACCACGGGACTCAGGGAGAAAGTGCCATTGCCACGGGCCGGGTAGCAGCCTGTGCCGAACCTGATGTGCCGCTGTCGACATACCGACGCGGCACCCGCTTGAGGCCACACAGCATCTGGTAGGCGCTGGATTGGCAGCCGGTGGCCAGCGCTTCGATCCGCGGCGCGGTGCCCCATAACTGCACCGGCGTACCGACATCGGCCTGCGCATGGTGGGTGAGGTCGACCGTTAGCATGTCCATCGACACCCGCCCGATCAGCTCACCCAACGCATCGCCGATGCGCACCGGCGTGCCGTTAGGCGCAAACTGCGGGTAACCGTCGGCATAACCCATCGCGACCACGCCGACGCGGGTAGGCCGCTGCGCGACAAACCGGGCGCCGTAACCCACCGGCTCACCCGGCAGCAGCTCGCGGGTGGCAATCACCCGCGAAGAGAGCGTCATCACCGGACGCAGCTGCGACGTCAGTGAATTATCGCTGGCAAACGGGTTAGCGCCGTATAGCATCAGCCCTGGGCGCGCCCAGTCGTTGCGCAGCGCCGGCCACCCCAGCAGACCGGGCGAGTTGCACAGACTGGTCTGAGCCGTCATGCCGCGACAGGCCAGCGCGAAGGCCACCGCCTGCTCGTCGGTGCAGCTACTCCCCAGCTCGTCGGCACGGGCCAGGTGGGTCATCAATACCATCGAACCGACTTGTGGCAACCCATGGAGACGCAACCAGGCGGCGCGAAAATCCTCCGGACTCAGCCCCAACCGGTGCATGCCACTGTCCATCTTCAGCCAGACCCCAAGCGGACGCGGGCTGTTAAATGCGGCCAGCGCGCGTACCTGCCACGGCGTGGCCACGGCGGTCCACAGGTCGTGTTCGGCGATCAGCGCCAGTTCGTCAGCTTCAAAGAAGCCCTCCAGCAGCAAAATGGGCGCGCGGATACCCGCCTGACGCAGCTCCAATGCCTCCTCGATGCAGGCGACTGCAAAACCATCGGCCAGACCCTCCAGCGCCTGCGCGCAACGTACCGCTCCATGGCCGTATGCATCGGCCTTGACTACCGCCAGTGCCTTGCCGCCGCCGAGCCGGCGCGCGAGCTGGTAATTGTGGCGCAGTGCGCCAAGATCGATCAGAGCGTGGGCTGGGCGCACGAAGCAACCTCTTGATGCGGGCGGACGGTGCGCGCGGACAGATAGCGGAAGATATCTAGACCTTCGCTGCTGATCTGCGGACGTCGGGAGCTCATCAGATCGGCCAGGTAGCGGCCGGAGCCGCACGCCATCGTCCAACCTAACGTGCCATGGCCGGTATTGAGGAATAGATTGGAATACGGGGTAGCACCGACCACCGGCGTGCCGTCCGGCGTCGCGGGGCGTAAGCCGGTCCAGAACTCGGCACGTGCCAGGTCGCCGCCGCCGGGATACAAATCGTTGACAACCATCTCCAAGGTCGCGCGACGCTTCGGGTTGAGCGACAGGTCAAAGCCGGCCAGCTCAGCCATCCCACCGACGCGAATGCGCTCGTCAAAGCGGGTCACAGCAACCTTGTAGCTCTCGTCGAGAATCGTCGAAGTCGGCGCACGGGCGGCATCGACAATCGGGATGGTCAGCGAGAAGCCTTTCAACGGATAGACCGGCAGGTTCAGCCCGAGCGGCCTGACCAATGCCGGCGAGTAACTACCGGCGGCGACCACGTAATGGTCGGCGCGCTCACACCGACCATCGATCCATACCCCGGTGATACGATCGCCGTCACGCTCGATCCGTTCGATCGTCTGACCGTAGCGGAACTCGACCCCAGCCGCGGCGGCTAACTGCGCCAGGCGCTGGGTAAATAGCTTGCAGTCGCCAGTCTGATCGTTGGGCAAGTGCAACGCCCCCGCCATCTGCGTGCCGCCGTGGGCAAGACCGGGCTCAATCTGTGCGATCTCCGCGGGCGCCAGTACCCGATACGGCACACCGTACTGAGCCAGCACTTTGATGTCCTTGGCCGCTGCGTCGAGCTGCTGGTGGGTACGAAACAGCTGAAGGGTGCCGCGATGACGGCCTTCAAAGACGATGCCGGTGGCCGCGACCAGCTCGTCCAGACAATCGCGGCTGTAATCGGACAGGCGCACCATACGTGCCTTATTGATCGCGTAGCGCTCACCGGTACAGTTGCGCAGCATCCGTGCCAGCCAAGCATATTGGCGTAGATCATCCGTCGGCCGGATCGACAGCGGCGCATGGCGCTCGAACAACCAGCGAATCGCCTTCAATGGCACGCCCGGCGCCGCCCACGGCGAGGTGTAGCCAAACGAGAGCTGACCCGCATTGGCATAGCTGGTCTCCAACGCCGGCCCGGATTGGCGGTCCACCACACTGACCTCAAAGCCGGCCTGACGCAGGTACCAGGCACTTGCGGTGCCAATGACGCCACTTCCCAGCACTAATATGCGCATCGCAGACCTCTTAACCAGATCATTTCCCGCAGCGAATGCCACGGACCAACAGTTCGATGCAGTATATTGATCTGAAGCCAGCTATATTCACTGGATTTTCAACAAAAATTAGATTTATCACCTACCAATGCCGCCAAGATCACGAACCGTGGCTACGCGCAGCCGCGACCTAGACAAAATCGACCGCAAAATCCTGCGCGTACTGCAACAGGAAGGACGGATTTCCTTCACCGAACTGGGCGAGCGGGTAGGCCTGTCGACCACCCCCTGCACCGAGCGAGTGCGCCGCTTAGAGCGCGAGGGCGTGATAACCGGCTACCACGCTCGATTGGACCCCGGCGCGGTCCTAGCCGGGCTGCTGGTGTTTGTGGAGATTAGTCTGGCTTACAAGTCCGGCGATATTTTTGAGGAGTTCCGCCGTGCCGCGCTGAAGCTCCCCAACGTACTGGAGTGCCATCTGGTGTCGGGCGACTTCGACTACTTAATCAAGGCGCGCATCAGCGAAATGGCCTCCTATCGCAAGCTTCTGGGCAGCACACTGTTGACCCTGCCACATGTGCGCGAGTCCAAAAGCTACATCGTGATGGAAGAGGTCAAAGAAACACTCAGCCTGCCGATCGGCGACTGAGCCGGGATCGGCCCAACGCAGAACACAGACCGCCTCGCCACAGAGGGCTGTACAGAGGGCTGCGGCCTGCCATCGTCCTCATCGTCACGCGTAACACCCTCCTGTGCGGCAACCATCCTGAACCGGTTGCCGCGTACTCGCCTCGTCACCGCGCGCCGGCTTGGATGAGGCTGTTACCGCCCCCATCCTGAGCACCGCGGCCTCCTTCCCCACAAACATCGCCATGACCCACTTCGACCTGACCCCTCCCGACGATAGCCAGCGCCAGCGTCTGATCAGCGGCCTGAGCGAAGAAGAACGGCACGTGCTGTTGCAGCACGGTACCGAGGCGCCGTTTTGCGGCGTCTTTCTCGACAACAAGCTTGAGGGCCTCTACACCTGCCGGCTATGTGGCCTGCCGCTGTTTCGCTCCAGTGCCAAGTTCGATTCGGGTACCGGTTGGCCCAGCTTTTTCGCGCCGTTCGAGCCAACGCATATCCGCGAGATTCGGGACAGCCGTTACGGCATGATCCGCACCGAGATCACCTGCGCGCGCTGCGGTAGCCACCTTGGCCATGTATTCCCGGATGGGCCGCCGCCGACATTTGAGCGGCACTGCTTGAACTCGGTGTCGCTGAGCTTCACCGAACAGGGCCAGCCGCTGCCCGACCCACTGCACCGCGGCGGCGCGGAGGCGCAGCTGGCATAGCGATCCGCACAGATCGCATTCACGTGCCGATGCCGGAACCGTCCGTAAGGTCGATATCCGCCCATACGCAGATATCCTGCGTGATGAAAGCGATCTGTCTGATCGTCCTGCTATGTGCCTTCGGCTTGGTGGGCTGCCAGCGTCCCCACGAGATGCAGCAAGCCGGCGCGCCGATGGCGTCCGGCGCCCGGCTGTCGGCGAAACGCCAGATACCACCGCACCGGCCAGCAGCCCCGCCAACGACAAGGCACTGAGCCCGGATACCTCCAAGCACGTCGCGCCTACGCCGCATAGCCTGTGAACACCGCACTTTTCTGCATGGGTGGCTGCCGCCTAAACCCGCCACCGCGCTTCAGAAAATCCACTCCGGGCCGAAAACAAAGATGCCTCTTTTTGCATCCGGTCTTCATGCTCATCATCGTCGGACTCGTCGTCGTCATTCTCAGTGTGCTGGGAGGCTACATCGGAGCACATGGAAAAGTAGGCGCCTTGTGGCAGCCGTTCGAGCTGGTCATCATCGGCGGGGCAGCATTCGGGGCGTTCCTGATTGGCACGCCGATAAAAACCGTCAAAGCCACCTTTGCCAGCATCCCCGCAGTGTTTAAAGGCCCCAGGTACAAGACCCAGGACTATTTGGACGTACTGAGCATGGTCTACGAACTGCTCAACAAAGCACGTCGCGAAGGCTTCATGGCACTGGAAGACCATGTCGAGCAGCCCCACGATAGTTTGCTGTTCCAAAAATACCCCGCAGTACTGGCCGACACACAACTGATCGACTTCATTACCGACTGTCTGCGGCTGATGATCGGCGGCAACATTGAGCCCCACGAACTGGAACCACTGCTCGAACTGGAGCTGGAAAAACACCACTACGAGGCATTGGCGCCGGCCCAAGCGCTGGCCAAGGTATCCGACGGCCTGCCCGGTTTCGGCATCGTCGCGGCGGTGCTGGGCATCGTCATCACGATGGGGTCCATTGGCGGCGCCATCGTCGAGATCGGCGCACATGTAGCCGGTGCTTTGGTCGGCACCTTTCTGGGCATCCTGCTCGCTTATGGCGTCATCGGTCCACTGTCGGCGGCGGTGGAGGCACGCGCCGAGCATGACGCGCGCATCTTCGAGTCGGTCAAGACCGCGCTGTTGGCCTGCTTGCGCGGCTACAACCCCAAGATTGCGATGGAATTTGCCCGTAAGACCTTGCCGTCTGACGTGCGACCGGACTTTGCCGCGTTCGAAGCGCATCTGAAGACGATCAAATAGAGCACCGCGCCCGATGGCTGATAAATCGACGATCATCCTCCGTCGGGTCAGGAAGCCTCGCAGCGGCGGTCACGGCAACGCCCATGGCGGCGCCTGGAAGGTGGCGTATGCCGACTTTGTCACCGCGATGATGGCGTTCTTCCTGGTGCTGTGGCTGATCGGTACGACCAGCACCAAACAGCGTGCAGCGATCTCGGAGTATTTCAGGAACCCCTCGCCGCTGACCGGCACCAGTCAGGCACCCGCGCCGGGTATGAATGGGCCAGGCGGGGCCAGCAATTCGATGATAAAGCTCGGCGGCACGCTTGAGATTCCGCACGGCCCCGGTAGCGAGTTCACCCGCGACCCAAGCCCTGCACAATCACAGCAAGCGCAGCGTCAGCAGGACCACCAGCGGCTGGAGGCACTCATGCAGCAACTGCATGAGGCCATCAGCAAGAGTCAGGCGTTAGAGCCGTTTAAAGATCAGTTATTGCTGGACCTGACCCCCGACGGGTTGCGTATTCAGATCGTCGACAAGCAAAACCGTCCGATGTTCGACCTGGGCAGCGCGCGCCTGAAGGACTACACCCAGGCGATCCTCCACGAGCTGGCTAAATTCATTAATGAGGTGCCCAACCACATCAGCATCACCGGTCACACCGACACCACTACGTACAGCACCGTCGCCGGCTACAGCAACTGGGAACTGAGTGCGGACCGCTCTAATGCGGCGCGGCGTGCCTTGGTCAGCGGCGGCATGCAGGACAGCAAGGTCGCCCGTGTGGTCGGCTTGGGCTCCTCGGTACTGTTCGACAAGGTCGATCCACAAAACCCGATCAACCGCCGCATCAGCATTGTGGTGATGACTCACGACGCCGAGCAAGCCGCATTAACCGGCAGCACACAGGGACTTGCGCTCGGCCCCCGCTTACCGGACGCTGATACCCAGGTGCCGAACCTGGCACCGGCCACATCCCCGCATGCCGCAGCCACCGAAGCCACCCCGGCTAATACGATGCGGATGTCAGGCGCACATGCGGCAACATCGACTGCCGGTCAGGTGTCCGCAGCAGCGGCCCTGGCGCGCGCCGCCGAAACCGCCGCCCACGCCTACACACGTACGCCTGCCCAACCCTAGTCCACAGCGTTCTCGCCCCAGACCATACCGATGCCTGCTCAACGCCGATCAGCATCTGGGCACGGATCACCGCCCGGGCGGTGCAACCGGTAATCAGCGCTCGCCCAGCCTGTCACCACGACCGAATGCCCTCGCCACCGCCTCCCTGGAACGCCCCGCCCCTCGACAGCGTCAGCCATCACCGCTGACCACTCGACATCGGAGGGCGACGCGCGCAGCCGGCATTACCGGCGCTAATCGTCGCCACCGTTATCCACAGAGGTGCTCGGCCGACTCGACGGTGAAGCCCGATACGGGGCATGGGCTCTAGAATGGTCAACCCCATTCAATCCAGGGTTCCACGTGTCTCGTAATTCCAAGGCCAAGCGCGATCAGGGCAAGAAGAAGCAACCCAAGCGTCCGTTCGCCCGTCTCGACCGCGAGCAACCGGTAGTTAATCACGCCACGCTGGAGGACGAGGATGGCCGCGTCGTCGCGGCGATCGGCCAGCAAGCGGGAGGCGAATGGCTGCTCGCCCTCGGCGGACAGACCATGGGTAACGCCGATAACCCGGTGCCGATGCTGGCGATGCTTAAGCATCTGGCCAATGTGCAGGAAAAAGAAGGTAAGACCGTTACCCTCAACTATTCCGAATCGCTCCAGCAGATGATCGACGACCTCGCCGCCGACGAAGGCAAGAGCGCCGACGACTATCTGGCCCAGTTGGTCGCTGAATTCGAAAGCGGCGACGAGGACACGGGCGAGGACAGCTCCCAGGCGGACGCGCAAAGCGCTATCGGGACGGATGCCGATGCCGATGCCGAATCAGGCCACGTCGAGCACGCGGACACCAAGTCGGCGTCCTGACCACGCGCAATGACCGTCTACATCGACGACGCGGTGCATACCTGGCGCGGCCAGCGCTGGGCGCACTTGTTGGCCGATACGCTGGGCGAGCTGCATGCAATGGCGGCGTGGCTGGGACTTCCCCGCCGCGCTTTCCAGAACAAGCTCAGCGGCGCTCACTACGACGTGTCCGCACCGATGCGCGAGTACGCCATCCGCCTGGGCGCAGTACCCGTCTCGCGCCATACCGACCGCACCCGGCTACGGGCGCTGATCGCTAACGCCCGCGCACAAGCGCGTGGCGAACATCCCTAGGCGATCACGGCAACGGATCAAAATGGATCGTTGCCCGGCCGTACCTCGACCCCCAGCAGCGAGGTGAGCGCCAACATCGCCTCGTCGTCGCGGCTAAGCGCGACCCAGCCCGCCCAGGCATCACCGCCCGCGTTCCAGTTCCACAGTGAGTAGCCGTGCTCGCGCAGACCATCGTAGGCGACGCCCATCAGCATCGGCACGTCAACGGTCTGCGCGAAGTCCTCATCATCCAAGTCGCCGCCCCAATCGATGCGCACGTTCCAGCGTGCCGCTAGCTCGTCCAGCGCCGCCACCAACGACTCGGTGTCCTGTCCGTCAACGTAAAAGCCAGACTGCCAATCGATCGCGTCCTTCAACGCCCACAACCAGCCCTCATCACCGCTATCGGCGACCTGTCCGCCCATCGTTTCGCGCCAGGCATCGAACTGACGCAGCGCGCCGTCCTCGTCACCAGGATTGATGAGCACGAGCAGATTCCAGACCCGCGCAGGATGGTCGTCCTCGTCAAAATCGGGGGGAAGCTCCTCGAACTCCTCGTAATCAGCACTGTTGTCAGGCATCGCGGCATCGCATTATAGAAACTGCCGCGATTCTAACGGCCACAGGTAAACTTGCCGCCCCGAACGTGTTCTATACAGACCCCGCCATGACCGAGACCCCTCCCGACCGCCTGGCGGTCAACCCGCAAAGCCCCTTCCATCATGCCGAGACGCTGGCGCGCGGTGTCGGCATTCGTTTCAACGGTGCCGAACGCGACGACGTTGAGGAATATTCAGTCAGCGAGGGCTGGATCCGGGTGCAGGCGGGCAAGGCGCGCGATCGCCGCGGCAATCCGATGACGCTCAAGCTCAGGGGCACGGTCGAGGCCTACTACCTGGCGGCCCGCTGATCAGCGCACGGTGATGTGCGCGGCCGCATCCCGATCCACGATGCCCCCCTCTCCCTGGACGCGCCGGCGCAGGCGCGTGCTGGGGGTACTGGCGCTGGCCCTGCTTGGCCTGGGCGCGGCTTGGCTCCCCCTGCGCTATTACCATCTGGACAACCGCCTGCAACGTTGGAGCCACCACTGGCACGCCGACGCGCGCTGGAATCAGCCGCATTGGCGTGCGCATAGCCTGTGGTTGCCCGGCTATGCCTACGACGTCGAGGGCCGCATTGTCGCTGGCATCGAAGACAACTTGTCGGGCCTGAGCTACGACGCCAGCCGCCAGCACTTGCTTGCCACGATCAATCGTCCTTCGGAGGTCCTGATACTCGATTTAGAAGGCCAAATACTGCAGCGCCACCGGTTGCACGGCAGCTCCGACGTGGAAGCCATCGCCTGGCTAGGTGACACGCGGATCGCGTTGTTGCAGGAAGGTCGGCGCTCGGTGATCATCACCGACTTACCCGAGCGAGACGGTGTTCCGATCGAGCTGGCGCAGGCACGCACGTTGCAGCTGCCGCTGGCCAAGGCCGGCAACGATGGCCCTGAGGGCTTGGCCTACGATCGCGCCAGCGACACGCTGTACATCAGCAAGGAGCGCACCCCAATGGGGCTCTATGCGCTACACGGCATTAGCGGAACCGCCGCACCGGTGCTGACCGATCTCAGCGGCTGGTTGCGCGCGCTGCCGTTTGCCACTGACCTGTCCAGTGTTGAGTTCGACCCGGTGCACCGGCACCTGCTCTTGCTCAGCGACGAATCACAGTTGCTGGCCGAACTTACGCTCGATGGCCGCCCCGTGAGCTGGGCGACGCTGCCGACTGGCCGCTGGCGGCTACCGGCACCGCAGCCAGAGGGCGTCGCGGTGGATACCGCCGGCACGATCTATCTGGTTAGCGAACCGAACCTGTTTTACCGGATGCGTCGACGCACACCGTAGAGGTGGCTGCCCGGATCAGACCGCGCAGCATCATAGATAATCCCCTGAAACGCGACGACAAAAGCCGCTTCTATCTTGGGCAGACCCGGATTGCTGTAACCGCATGACCGAAACCCATCCGTACGGCGGCTAGCTGCGCTGCCGGGATTCGATCAAGTCCAAATTGTGCACCAATCGACGCGACAACTCATCGGAGATCTTGCGCTGGCGGGCGAGCTTAAACAGTTCGTTGCGCTCGGCCTTTAATCCCGCCCCACGTAACTCGCGCAATGCCTGCTCGTAGGCCCGCGCCTCCACCGGATTGCTGTCGGCCGCATCCACCTGTCCCAGCTTACGCTGGTATAGCGCGGCGACCTCGGTCGCCGCTGCGTTATAGCGCTCAGCTTGCAGTTCATCCGTTGCGTACTTCTGGCGCAACCGCTCCACCGCCTCCAGCGCCGCACGCGCCGAGGCCGTGCGCGCCAGATCCTCCTCCCGCTCGTGGTTTGGCTCCTCGGGCAGCTCCAGCCCCTTCAGTAGCCGCGGCAGCGCGACACTAGCCACCAGCAGCGAGACCAGGATCACGGCGGTGGCCAGGAAGATCGTCAGCTGCCGCGCCGGGAACGGCGAGCCGTCGGGCATCAGCAACGGTAGCGTCAACACACCGGCCAGCGTGATCGCGCCGCGTACGCCGGCCAGCGAGGTCGCCACGACCACCCGCCACGGCGGGCTGGTGCTGTTCTCACCGCGGCGTTGTGCCTTGAGCAAGTTCCAGCGCAGCGACAGCCACACCCAGCTAAAGCGCAGCACCGCCAATGCAACACTGATCGCTAGCACATACACCACCAACCACCAGGGATTGAGATGACCCGCCTCACGCACACTGTGCACCGCGCCCACCAGAATCCCTGGCAGCTGCTCGCCGAGCAGCACAAACATGATCCCGTTGAAGGTGAACTGCACCGTGTCCCAGACCGCCGAACGCTGTACCCGCATTGCGCCTGGCGCATTACCGGCCAGCTCGACGTAGCTCATGGTGATACCGGCAGCGACCGCCGCGAGGATACCCGAGGCGTGCAACCACTCGGCCAGCAGGTAGGCAGAAAACGGGGTTATCAAGTTGACCAGGATCGCCGAGCCCGGCTCCTCGCCGAAGTGACGCCAGATCCAGCCCTGCACCTTACTCAGACCAAAGGTGACCGCCACACCCGCGCCGAGTCCCGCCAGTGCCACCCAGATAAAGGTCATCGACGCAGTCGCCAGCGAGAACGTACCGGTCAGCACCGCCACCACTGCAAACTGGAAGCAGACCAGACCGGAAGCGTCGTTAAGCAGCGACTCACCCTCCAGGATATGCATCAGCCGCTTGGGCACCGGCACCCGCGAGGTAACCGAAGACACCGCTACCGGATCGGTCGGCGAAATGATCGCCGCCAGTGCAAACGCCACGGCCAACGGCATCGGTGGAATCATCCAGTGAATCAGCAACCCCGCCCCCACCACGGTGAAGATCACCAGACCAAATGCCAGCTCCAGAATCGCGCCCTTGTCGCGGAACAAACCTTGCTTGGGGATACGCCAGCCATCCAAAAACAACAGCGGCGGCAGGAACAGCAGGAAGAATAATTCCGGCTCCAGCTCATGCCCCCGATCCAATACTCCGGCGATCACCGCGCCCAGCGCAATCTGTACCAGCGGCAGCGGTAACGAGAACGGAATAATACGGATGAGATAACCACTGGCGGCCACCGCCAGCAGCATCGCTAGGACGACATCGATCGAGTGCATGCTAGGTCCAACAGAAGAGGGCGCCGCTCGCGGCGGGCCCCAAGACCATAGCGACTCGTGCGACTAAGCGAAACCTTTCGCTGTGGATGCGATCGCCGTATCGGCTATTTCAGTCACGTCTACAGGCTTGAGAAATCACTCGAGCAACCGTCCAAGGTCCTCGATAAACCCCCGATAAGCCAGCTCGCGATGGGGCGGCGGCTGCCGTAATACCCAGGCCGGGTGTACGGTGGGCAGCACGCGCGGCGCGCCATCCGCCTCAAGCCAACGTCCGCGCACCTGCATCAACCCCGGTCCATTCCCAACCACCGCCGCCAACGCGGTGGCTCCCAAACAAACAACCGTATGCGGCCGCAGCTGTGCCAGTTCGGCCCGCAACCAGCCGTTACAGGCCTGCACATGTGCCTGCTCGGGGCTGCGGTGCAACCGGCGCTTGCCGCGCTGCTCAAAGTGGAAGTGTTTGACTGCGTTGGTGACGTAAAGGCGATCGCGTGATAGCCCCAACTCATCTAGCGCACGATCAAACAGCCGACCGGCCGGCCCCACAAACGGACGCCCACTGAGATCCTCCTCATCGCCAGGTTGTTCGCCGACCACCATCCACTCGGCGCGCTCGGGACCTTCACCAAACACCACCTGGGTAGCCGGTCGCCACAATGCGCAGTTACGACAGCCGCGCGCGGCTTGGCGCAGCCCGTCCAGGCCCTCGGCCACTGGCGCGGCAGCGGCTGCCGCCAGCGGGATGCGTCGGCGTGGTGGCGCCGGTGCGCGATCGGCCATCGCCTGCACGCGCTCGCCCGCCGTCCGTGTCAGCTCCGGCAGCAGACTCGCCTCGGGCAGATTCTTCCAGTAACGCTGCGGCATCTCCTGGCGCATCATTCGCGGATTGAGCCGGGCCGGATTGAAGATATGCGCGTAGTACGTGCGCCACAGCGTTTCTCCGGCGTCCTCGGCCGGCGCATCAGCAGGTACCGCCCCGTCACCGAAAACGAGCTCGGCCCCATCCCAGCGCACGCTGCGATACGGCGTCAGGATGGCCCAGCGCATCCCGGCGAAGCGGCGCGCGAAAAACGGCGCTACCCGATCAACGATGAACTGCTCCGGCTCAAACCAGGCCACAAAATCGTCGGCCCGGCCCGGTAGCTCACGGAAACGCACAAATGCCTTCATCTTGTGGCTGTCGCGGCGCACCGCCTGCGCCCACTGCGTAGCACGATGCAGGTCTGGATCGGTGACCCGATCCAGCAGCGCGCGCTCGCCTCCGGCGATCCGCCACAGCAAGCGGTACAGCAAGCCGTGCCGCTGCGGGTCGCGATGACATAGCACCGCTGCGGCCAACGGCATCAACGCCGCCGGCACCCGCGGCGGCGGCACCCGTGATGGCAACTCGGTCAGTGGTGTGCCTGGCAACAAACTTGCCTGGGCCTGTCCATTCCAGACCAGCGCCTCGGGCGGTACCTGAGCGATCCAGGCCTGACGCGCCGCCTCACGCCAGGCTTGCAGATCCCACGACGGGTCCACCTGGGCATGCACCCAATCCATTGCGCCGTGCTCAGCCGAACAGGGTGCCTTGGCGCGGCGCTGGCGCCAACTGCGCACGCAGCCGTTGCGGGTCGTCCAGGCGACGACGCGGATGATGGTCGAGCACACCGACGAACGGCAGTACCTTGGCCAGCGGCATCCGCAGCCGACTCAGGTCATCGATCCGCAACCGGCCGTGACGACGCGCACGCAGCAGCCGATCAACATTACGGGTGCCCAATCCCGGCACCCGCAGCAGCATCTCGCGCGGAGCCCGGTTGAGATCCACCGGGAAGCGATCGGGATGACGCAGCGCCCAAGCGAGCTTCGGATCGATATCCAGATCGAGCATGCCATCGGCCTGTGTCGGAGCGATCTCATCCACCTCAAATTCATAAAAGCGAAGCAGCCAATCGGCCTGATACAGCCGATGTTCGCGCAGTAACGGCGGCGGCTGCGGTGGCAGCGCGCTAGAAGCGTCGGGGATCGGGCTGAACGCCGAATAGTAGACCCGCCGCAGCCGGTAATTGCCGTACAGGTTGTGGCTGGTATGCAGGATGCTGCGATCGTCCGCACCATCGGCGCCGACGATCATCTGCGTGCTCTGACCGGCGGGCGCAAACTGCGGCGGCTTAACGCGCACCGTTTTCTGCGCGCGTCGCTGCTCCTTGTTTTCTTCAATTCGCCAGCGCAACTCGCCCATCGCTGCGCGAATACCTCCCACGTTCTTTTCTGGTGCCAGTCGAGCCAGACCTTGCTCGGTGGGCAACTCGACGTTGATGCTCAAACGGTCGGCGTAGCGTCCAGCCGCAGCGAGCAGTTCGGGCGCCGCATCGGGGATGGTTTTGAGATGGATGTAGCCGGCAAAACGATGCTCCTCACGTAGTTGCCGAGCGACCTCAACCAGCTGCTCCATCGTGTAGTCACTGTTACGAATGATACCGCTGGAAAGGAATAAGCCCTCGATGTAGTTACGCTTGTAGAAATCAAGAGTCAGCGTCACCACTTCTTGTGGGGTAAAGCGAGCCCGACGCACATTGCTCGATACCCGATTGACACAGTAAGCGCAATCAAACACACAGAAGTTGGTCAGCAGGATCTTCAGCAGCGACACGCAACGGCCATCGGGCGTGTAGGAGTGACAGATGCCCATGCCCTCAGTGCTGCCGATGCCACCGCTACCGAGTGAATGGCGTTTGTCCGCACCGCTAGACGCGCAAGAAGCGTCGTATTTGGCGGCGTCAGCGAGAATGGCGAGCTTATCGAGAATTTTCACACGCACAGGTTACCGATGAGCGTCTCAACAGGTGAGACGCTCTTCTTCATCGCGCTGAACCTTTCAGCAGACAGCTCATGCGACCCTTCATTTAGCGTACACGTCTGGCGCACAAGGCCTACGCCTGTACGTCACGGTCAGCGTAGGCGCGCCGCGCGCGCGAAGGCCCCCTCCGAGCCCCCAACACTAGGCCTGCGGCAAAGTGGCGTCCAACCAGCGGCGCAAGTCGGCTTGCATCGCCGGGCTCAGCACGTGGCCCTCGTCGTAGGCGCGCAGCTCATGAGCCACGCCATAGTGGCGCAACCGCTCGACCGAACGCTCGGCCAGCGCAAACGGCAGCTTGGTGTCGCGATGACCGTGCATCACCAGCCCGCGCAACCCATGCGTACCCACGTCGGCCGGCACCTGCGACTCAATCTCCGGCAGGATCCGCCCGCTCAAAATCGCGAACCCCGCCACCTGTTGCGGCGCAGTCAGCGCAACGCTGGCACTCATAATCCCCCCCTGGCTGAAGCCGGCCACGATCGTACGCGCGGGGGGGATTCCCAATCGTGCCTGCTGCACAGCGATAAAATCGATCAACGCACGTCGGCTGGTCTCGGCCTGGACGGGATCGATCACCGATCCCTGAGGACCGAACTGTACCGAGAACCAGCCATACGCGTCGGGCGCAAACGTCACTCCGCCACGCGGTAATAGAACCTGCCACCGCGCGTCCTGCTGCGCAGCCAAGCCGGCCAAGCTGCGTTCGTTAGCACCGACCCCATGCAGCAGCACCAACAGCCCCTGCGTGGATTCCTGCGCAGGACGCTCAATCCAGACAAGCTCGCTCATGCCGCGCGCTCCTGCGCCGTGGCGCCGTCAAAACGATAGATGTCCATCGCCAGAAAACCCATGTCGACGCCGGCGTCGATCCGCCGGGCGCCCAGCCCGGCGTCACCGGCCGCACCCATCGCGAAGTACAGCGGCAACAAATGCTCGTCGCTGGGATGCGCGCGCTCGGCATGTGGTGCTTGACGGCGGTAGTCGAGCAGCGCCGGCACGTCTTCGCTCTGCAGTCGCTGCTCGATCCACTGGATGAACGGCCGCACATACGGCGCCTCGCCCGCTTGCACTTGGCCACGACGCCAATCGTGCAGGTTGTGCGTAATCGAGCCGGAACCGACCAGCAGTACCCCCTGCTCACGCAGCGGCGCCAGCGCTCGCCCCACTGCCAGCGCATGGGCCGGACCGAGTTCGGGTTGAATTGACACCGGTACGACCGGGATATCGGCCTGAGGATAGAGCAACCGCAACGGCACCCACACACCATGATCCAAGCCACGCTGCGGGTCGCGCTGCGGGTGCAACGCGGCCTGCTCCAGCCGTTGATGGAGCTGCTGCGCCAACGCCGGATCGCCCAACGCCGGGTATTCAATTTCATACAATGGTGGCGGGAACCCCCCGAAGTCATGGATGGTCTGCGGGCGCGCGGCGGCGCCGATCAGCGGGCGATGCGCCAACCAGTGTGCCGAAGCAACCACGATCGCGCGCGGCCGGGGCAGCGCCGCGGCCAATTCGGCCAGACGCTCGCCGACCTGACCCGGACGCAGCGCCGTCATCGGCGAACCGTGCGAGATGTACAGAGAAGGCAGGACGTTCATTGAGATCTCCAGGACCCGGCTGACTTAGCGCGAACGCAAGGCCAGTGCGCCATCCCCGATCAGCCACTGCACCACCAGTGCAATCGCCCAGACCGCCGGGTATTCCCAGCCGCCACCGGAATTGGCAAAGCTGAAACCGTTGGCCCCATGCACACTAACAATCGTGCCGAGCAGCAGCGGCACTCCTAGCAGCCCCAGCCAGCGCGCATAGAGGCCCAGCACCAAGGCCACACCGAGCACCAGCTCCAGACCCATGGACAGGTACGCCAATCCGCCGGGCAATCCCAGCGATTGGAAGTAACTGACCGTACCGGCTGGGGTGAACACCAGCAGCTTGGTCAGCCCATGGACGAGAAACAGCACGCCCAGCGTCACCCGTAGCAGGGTGGCCCCGTAGGCCGGCAAGGGAGAACGAAACGCGGTAGACATGTGCGACCTCCTTGGAGGACATATCGGAAAGTGTGCACAGCCTATTGCTTATTTTTTTATAATTAAACTTCAGTAAAATTCATTATTTATTGCGATAAAAGAAACAATGGACACCCTCGAAGCGATGCGGGTCTTTGTGGCGGTCGCCGAACGTAACGGCTTCAGCGCCGCCGCCGAAGCCCTCAACTTGTCGACCGCCGGGGTCACCCGTCAGGTCGCCGCGCTCGAACGGCGCCTGGGCACCCGGTTGCTCAACCGCACCACGCGCCGGGTCGGCCTGACCAGCGCCGGGGCCGCTTACTACCAGCGCGCGGTACAACTGCTGGCCGAGTTCGCCGATCTGGAGGCCGCGATCAGCGCACAGGCGCTACAGCCGTCGGGCCTGCTAAGGATCAACGCGCCGGTGAGCTTCGGCATCGCCCGGCTGGGCCCGTTGTTAGCCGGGTTTCGAGAGCGCTATCCGCAGGTCACGCTGGACCTGGCATTGTCCGATCGGCTGGTGGACATGGTCGAGGAAGGCTACGACATCGCGATCCGCATCACCCGTGAACCCTCACCCGCACTGATCGCACGGCGGCTGGCGCCGGTACGGGTGCTGATCTGCGCCGCGCCCGCTTATCTAGCCCAGGCAGGAACACCGCGGCTGCCGGCCGACCTCGCTGGCCACCAATGTCTAGCCTATAGTTACTGGGCCGACGGGGGGGAGTGGTGTCTGCAGGGGCCCGACGGCGGTGAGCAGTGCGTGCGCGTAAACGGCTGCCTGCGTGCCAACAATGGTGACGTACTGCGCGAAGCCGCACTGGCGGGCATGGGCATCATCGCACAGCCAGACTTTCTGGTTGACGCCGACCTCGCCGCAGGCCGGCTGGTGCCGGTGTTGCCAGATCACGCAATGATGCCGCTGAGCGTGTTCGCGGTGTATACCAGCCGCAGTCACCTGGCACCGAAGGTACGCAGCTTTATCGACTATCTGGTGGAACAGCTCGGCGATGAAGGCCCTCGCGACGGGGCCATGCGGTCATCACGCAGGTAGTCGATGAATACCCGAAGCTTAGGCGCCATGTGCTCGCGTGCGGGATAGTAGATATACCAGCCGGGGAACGGCGCCTGCCATGCATCGAGCACGCGCTGCAGCTGCCCTGATGCCAGCATATCGACCACTTGGCACTCGAACACCTGACCCAGACCGGCACCGCAGTACAGCGCGGTCAGGCCGACCCCGCTGTCATTGACGACCAATTGGCCGCCGACCTCGACCTGGAAATCGCGACCATCACGGGTGAATTCCCAGGGTTGAATGCGTCCATCGCTGCGACGCCAACGGATGCACTCATGGCGGCTCAGCGCGGCAGGGGTGTCAGGCTCCCCGTAACGCGCGAAGTAATCGGCGGTAGCCACGACCACCTGCCGCTGCATCGGTCCAAGCGGCACTGCCACCATGTCGCGTGCCAAGCATTCGCCAAGGCGAATCCCGGCATCGAAGCCACCCGCGACGATGTCGGCCAGCGTGCGGTCGGCGTACAGCTCGACCGTCACCTCCGGATAGCGCCTCAGAAATCCCGGCAACCGCGGACAGACCACCTGTTCGGCCGCGACTGCGGGCAGGTTGATGCGTAAGGTGCCGACCGGACGGTCACGCAGAAAGTCCAGGTCATCAAACGCCGCGTCGATCTGCTGCAGGCCTGGCGCGACGCGCTGAAGAAAACGCTGGCCGTGCTCGGTCAGCGCGACTCGACGCGTGGTGCGGCTGAGCAAACGTACCCCCAGTCGTGACTCCAGTGCGCGCACGCTCTGCGATAGCGCCGAGGTCGACACGTTTAACTCAGCGGCCGCACGGGTAAAGCTGCCGTGGTGGGCGACACGTACGAACGCCGCCACCGCATGCAGCGCATTGGACCCTCCCATATTACCTCCAAGCACGCCAGCGAGTGCCCGTCATTGTTTAGTAAATCTTAAAGGAAGATCCCGATATCTCCGATTTATCGCGCCCCTCACCGTGTCTACAGTGCCCGCATCCCCATTGAGGCATCTCACCTATGCAACTGGATCACTACCGCCTGCTCGGACGCTCCGGCCTGCGCGTCAGCCCGATGTCGTTAGGCGCGATGACCTTCGGCCAGGACTGGGGCTGGGGCGCTGACGAGGCGGCCGCCCGCCGTCTGTTCGACCGGTATGTGGACGCGGGTGGCAACTTTATCGACACCGCCAACATCTACACCGATGGCAGCGCCGAAACCTTGCTCGGACGCTTCGCCGCGCCCCGTCGGGATCGTCTGGTCATCGCCAGCAAATTCAGCCTTAATCCGTTCCCGGGCGACCCCAACGGCGGCGGCAACCATCGTAAGAATCTGATTCAATCGGTGGAAGCCAGCCTGAAGCGACTCGGCACCGACTACCTCGATCTGCTGTACCTACATATTTGGGACGGTACCACCCCGGTCGAGGAAGTCATGCGCGGCTTCGATGATCTGGTCCGCGCTGGCAAGATCGTCTACGCCGGTATCTCCGACACCCCCGCCTGGCAGGTCGCACGGATGCAAACCCTGGCCGAGCTACGCGGCTGGGCACCGCTGGTGGCGCTGCAAATCGAATACTCGCTGGCACAACGCACGGTCGAGCGCGAACTGCTGCCGATGGCGGATGCGCTCGGGCTGTCGGTACTAGCCTGGTCGCCACTGGCGATGGGGATTCTGA
>Cebus_capucinus_imitator_PRJNA485217_SSR047__coassemble_1193_pt1 | contig 20984 bp, 16 predicted proteins | sample Cebus_capucinus_imitator_PRJNA485217_SSR047__metabat2_high_PE_004 | metagenome-assembled genome bin Cebus_capucinus_imitator_PRJNA485217_SSR047
GCCCGCGCGGAATCGCACGGATCAAGGCCAGGATGCGCGCGCGTGCCTGATCGGACGGCAGCACGACCGCAGCACGCGGCGTCGCCGACTTCACCGGCATGATTCTCGATTTACGGACCGCTGCACGGGTCATCGGATCAGTACCACTTCCTCGGCCGAGGTCGGATGAATCGCCACGGTATCCTCAAAGTGCCGCAGTGTGGCGCCCATCTTCAAAGCAACCGCAAAACCTTGCAGGATCTCGTCAGCGCCCTCGCCGAACAGATGGATGCCGACCACGCGCTGCTCATCGCCAACACACACCACCTTGAACAGACTGCGCTGCGGATCCTCAGCCAATGCGCCCAGCATCGGACGGAAGTGGCTGCGGAACACGCTGACCGCATCACCATAGCGCGCACGCGCCCGCTCTTCACTCAACCCTACCATTGCCAGCGGTGGGTGCGAGAACACCACGGTCGGCACATTTTCATAATTCTGCTTGGCCGCCGGCCGAGCGCCAAACAATCGATCCATCAGCTTGCGCGCGGCGGCGATTGCAACTGGCGTCAAATCCAGCTTGCCGACGACATCACCGATTGCGTGAATGTGGGGCACCGAGCTGGCCTGCCACTCGTCGACCAGCACCTGTCCGTTATCACCGAGCCGCACGCCTACTTGCTCAAGGCCTAGATCCTCAGTGTTGGCGCGGCGGCCGACCGCAAAGAACACCTGGTCGACCGTGGTCTGGGTGGCGCTGTCAGCAACCGACAAGCGAATCCGGCCCGTGCGATCGGCTTCGAGACGCTGGACGTGGCAGCCGAAATTCAGGTCTATCCCCTGATGGCGCAGGCGCTCAGCCAGTTGCGCGGCCAGCTCACCATCAAAACGATCAAGCAGCCGGTGTCCACGTACCAACAGCTGTACACGGCTACCGAGTGCCTGCAACAGACCTGCCAGCTCCACCGCAATATAGCCGCCGCCAATGATGGCCACCTGCTCAGGCGCGGCGCGCAACCTGAAGAAATCGTCGGAGACGCCCCCCAATCCGGCCCCCTCCAAGGAAGGGCGCAATGCCCGCGAGCCGGTGGCCAACACGATGTGTCTGGCGCTGATCGTAACGCCGTCACTGTCTATCACTGTGTGCGCGTCGCACAAACGACCACGCTTCGCCAGCACCACGACACCCTGCGTTTGCAGCCGCTGACGGTAGCTGGCGTGAATGTTGGCGATGTAGCGCTGCCGCTGCGCAACCAGAATGTCCCATGACAGCGGCGGATGCGGATCAAGTTGGAAACCTAGGGTGCTGGCCAGCGCGATCTTCTCGGTCAGATCGGCGGCCAACCACATCGCCTTCTTCGGTACACAACCGACGTTGACGCAGGTCCCACCCAACTGCGCAGGCTCCAGCAAAGCCACCCGGGCTCCGTATCCAGCCGCCCTAAATGCCGCAGCCAGCCCGCCGGAACCACCGCCGAGCACGATCACGTCGTAGTCGAACTGCGTGCCCATCGCGTCACCTCCCTCCACTCACCAGACCATGGAGGGCAGCCTAGCGTGCCTGGCATCGCGTCCGTGTCATTACCCCGCCGGGTCAGCGCCGCAGCGGTGGCCAGCGCCAATAGGTCAACGCGCGCCAGACCCATTCGAGTGGTCCGAAACGAAACCTGCGTAACCAGTAATGACTGATCGCGACTTGTAGCAAGAACAGCGCAAGTGCGAATAGCGGTTGCCACGCACGCGGAAGCTGCTCGAAATATCCCATTCCATAGCCGTAGAACAACCAGGTGCATAGCAGCGATTGCAGCACGTAGTTACTCAGGGCCATACGGCCCGCCGGTGCCAACCACGCCAGGGCGCGACGCATGTGCACCACCCAACCGAGATACCCCAGGCACATCAATAACCCGGCTACCAGTGACAGGGCCAGCGCGGCTGCCCAGCGTAGATCCAGGCGCGCCGGATCCAGTGTCGGCATCAGCACGAAACTGCATAGCATGATGGCCAACCCCAGCGGCCAAGCGACCCAGCGCAACGCGCCAAACAGCCGTGGAAAGCGATGCGGTGCCTGGATCACGCCGGCCCGTACGAACCAGGTGCCCAACAGAAACATGCCGAAAATAGTCGGTCCATTGACGATCAATCCATGCAACATCTCGCCCAGGTCATCCAGACGTTGCAGCACGGCCTGCGCATAACTGCCGTGACCGAAGGCACTACGTTGTGCTTGGACCAACTCCGCCGTGTGCTGGGCCGCTCTTGCCAAAAGCTGATGTACTTCCGGCGCGGTAGCCGGGTTGGCCTGCATCAACGAGCTCATCGCCCCGTCAACCATCAAAAACGCGGGCGTGCACAGATAGATGAAAACCGCTGTTGGCGGCAACCACGCGGTCGGCAGCCTACGGAACACGAGCAACGGCATCGCCAACAGCGCGTAGGTCACCAGCACATCACCCGACCAGACCAGTAACGCATGCAACAAACCGAGCACCAGCAAGCCCAGGGTCCGCCGCGCATAGAACCCGGCGAACCGACGTCCCGCCTGAGCGGCACGCTCGGCCATCACGGCAAAGCCCATGCCAAACAACAGCGAGAACAGCGTATAGAACTTACCCTGCACCAGCACATACACCAGCGCGTCAGTCCAACGGTCGGCGCCGGCAAGCGCTGGATCGAGACCGGGCGCCCCCGCAACCGGCAACCCGACAAAGGCTTTGATATTCATCATCAAAATGCCCAGCAGCGCAAACCCCCGTACCACATCCAGTGCGGCAATGCGTTCGTCGGAGGCAATTGGCTGAAAGGATTCGATTTTCATGTCTCGGACAGGCATCGGGCAGCCCGCAAACTAAATATGAAAAATATTTCCTCGTCAAGCCAAACGGGGAAAATCGTCGCATACTCCGCCAGACATGATTTTTCTGCACGATAAGCTGAAAACGACGGTGGCCGGGGCGAATTGCTCGCTATCGCCGTGGAAGAAAATGGGCGACGGGCTTCCCTGGTGACATCCTGAACCACTTAATACGCAGCGCTGGCAACAATGGATGGAATTAGCATGGGGGATGACGCCGGTATTACACGAATCGCAAAGAGTTCAAGTCGATGATTTTGATAATATCAATACATCATCAACGGACCATATAACAAGCGACACACATCATATTTTAAACCCATACTTTCCTGTTATTGCCTTATCATCCATCGCAAACACAAGTGCAGTCTAAAATTCCCACTTTCATTTATGTAATAGGATCACTCATAAATCAGCCTTGTAAAGCCTCTAAAATACCCCTGAGCGAACTGCCAAACTGCATGTTAATGGCTGCCAGCAGGGACACCACCACCAAATCCACCAACAGAATCGTCATTTGAATCCAGCGCCGGTGGCTGACAGCACCCGCGGGCGACAACTGGACGGCCATCTCGATCTTGCCCGGCGAACCCATCAACAAGAAAGCGGCACTAACGTTATGCACGGCCATGAACCCCAGCACGTCTACCCCAAGCGAGCGGGCGATCTCGCCTTGAGTGGTCGCAAACATGGCGTTGGCCCCGCTATTGGAGCCGGTGACGAACCCGCCCATCGCCCCCACAAAGGGGGCAACCGCCAGATAAGGCGATCCAGCCTGCGCCAAGGTACGCGCCAGAAACGCGGCCATCCCCGACACTGCCATCAGAATGCCGAGCCCGATAAACACTCCTGTCACCGGGGCTACTTTTTTCCAAGATGACCATGCACGCTGACTAACCTGCCGCGCCGGCACGCCACGAGTAAACCAGAACGCAGCAACGAACAGCCACAGCGCTGGCGAGGCCAGGTAACGCCAGTCATTTGACAATCCAACTATCCGCACACCTGTGCCAGCGATCAGCACTCCGCCCAATAACACCGTGTAACTCCACAACGAACGACGGCCAGCGTCGGCGAGTTCGGCAGTCTTCCCGCGCCGGCCGGTGTACAGCAGATGTAGCAAAACCACCACCAACGCACCCAGCGCGCCAGCCGGCGCAGTGCCAAACAACACGTTGGCGAGCAGAACCGATAACGTCAGGACCATGCCAGACAGCGCGCCTTGTGCAATGGCGGCAACGCGTGCTCCTGGTGAACTGGTCAGCCAAGCGGCGACCACTCCTGTCATGACAAAGGGCACGACACTGACAATCGCCGACGCCACCCCCAAGTCGTAGAACGGCACATTGGACATCGTGGCGGCGATCAATGAGCCCGGTCCCATCGAGCCCCAAGGCACAGCGCACAGTCCCAGCAAGCCGATGACTGCCACCTTGCGCGGGGGAAGGCCAAAATGAGCCAACAGCGGGATACCGATAGTGACGCCGATGCCAAACCCGGTCAGGGATTCGGCGAAGGGCGTAATGCCGTGCACGACCAGCAACGTCGCACCCACGCCTTGACCTGCCCGCTCTCGTATCCAGTTTGCCAGCTCAGCTTGACCACCAGCTGCGCGCAGGACTTCGGACAACTGCAGACCACCACCGACGATCAGCAGCACTTCGGCAAGAATGGGAATCCAACGCATCGCGGTCGGCATGATGCTATCGGCGGGAATCGGGAACGCCAACACGATGCCCAGCGCCGCCGACGCTGCGCCGACGAAGGCCGCATACAGCGGCCGCACCCCGAACACGAGGGCCACGATGGGAGATAGCACTGGCAAGACTGCGAGTAGTGAGGACATCATGGCGGCACCCTCTCGTATTTGCATATAGGCAATTTATTTTACATATATGCAAATTGTCAACACGACGGCTTTTGCCTGACGCTGCAGGTGAGGCCCACGACTTACGGCGCTATCGGCAAGGGATTGATTCTGCGCATGCGTCAACCCATCTGCTCATAAGCCGACTCCCCTCAATGGAGGCTTGATTTGGAAAATGAACTGCAAGAGCAAGACGTTCGCTTCGGCAACGCGGTGCGTAAGCGCCGTACCCGTCTGGGCGTCACCCTCGATCAACTGGCCGACACCAGTGGCGTGTCAGCTGCGGCCCTGTCGCGCGTTGAGCGCGGGCTTCTAAGCCCCAGCTTGCGCAACGCCGTTGCCATCGCCCGGGGACTGGGTTGTGAACTAGGGGAACTGGTGGAGCGTGGCGGCGCGCAAGTATCGCGCGCAGGCGAGAAACTGCGTTTTTTCGATGAAACTACCGGCATCGAACGAGTGACGCTCGCGCGCCCAACTTCCGATGTTGAATTACTCGCTTACCTCGTACCAGCTGGCGCAACATCGAACCGGTTTGCAGCGCACGAGCCGGGAACCCGCGAGATATTCCACATTCTGACCGGGCGTTTGGAGATCCACACGACACAGGAGACCATCACCCTCAATGCGGGTGACACCGCAACCCTGCGCGTAGACTCAGAACATTGGTTTAAGAGCGTCGCCAAAGGGCCGACGCGGATTATTCTCACCATCATCGGCCATTGACCTACCGGGCATACGGAGGTCTTCCGTCTGCTTTAATGCGCTTTGTAAGTGCTCTCGATTGACAGGCATGACGGGATCACTGCGCTTTTTTCAGGTGCCGCCATCGCGTCAATCGTTGCCAATCCGGGAGCATCGTCGGAGCAGTGCCGACGACGCATTGGCCGCCGTGCTAGCTCACGGCGGTGTTTTTCATTTCCAACCTAGCCCGTCATGCGGCCCAGCGGAAGCCATGCTCAGTGCTGATGACCGCCTTCGCCGTGCACGTGGCCGTGCTCAACTTCCTCGGCACTGGCCTCTCGAACCTCGATGATTTCAACGTCAAAATGCAAATCCTTGCCGGCCATCGGGTGATTCAGATCGACATCTACCACACTCAGGCCCACCTTCTGCACAGTCACCGCGCGCGGGCCGAAGTTGGTTTGTAGCACGACCTGCTGACCTGGAACCAGTCGGGTTTCGCCGAAGTGCTTTTTGGGGATGCGCTGAGATAGGCCGTCACGGCGCTCGCCGTAGGCATCGCTGGCCTGTACGTCCACGCCGAAGCTCTCACCCGCCTGCTTATCCATCATCGCGTTTTCCAACCCCGGGATGATGTTGCCGTGACCAATCAAGATCGACAGCGGCTCGCGGTCTTTGGAACTCTCGATCGGCGCCTGGCCGACTTCGGAGACGGTGTAGTGGAAACGGACAACGCGGTCTTTTTCGATCTTCATGCCTGACTCTGAAAGGGACTGCCCGACGGCAGACGGAAGGGACGGCTTGTCGGCCGCCAGGGGCACCGCCATCATGGCGGGCATCTCAACCGTCACATTATCCCGGCTCAATGCACAACAAGCCAGACGCTGCCGCTACCCGACCGCAGTTCCTGCCGTGGCTGGGCTGTCTCTGTCTCTTGCTGCTTGCTGGATGTAGCGGTGCCCCGGTCAAAAAGGCCAACGCGCCCCTGGTACACCGCGCGTGGCCACAGGTGGTGCCGGCCAACCCGGCGGCCGCTAACAACGTGCTGATACGCGCGCTGAGCTTAGTCGGCACCCCTTACCGCTACGGCGGCAACACCCCGCAAACCGGCTTTGATTGCAGCGGACTGGTCGGCTATGTCTACCGCGACGTGCTGGACCTTCGTCTGCCGCGCACGTCAAGCGAACTGGCCGCCGTACAGGGCCCAAAGATACCCGAGACGCGCTTGGCGACCGGCGACCTAGTATTTTTTGGCACCCGCGGCAACGTGTCGCATGTTGGAATTTACGTAGGCGAGGGACGCTTCGTGCATGCCCCCAACAGCGGCGGTACTGTCCGCCTAGACTATCTTGACGGCTATTACTGGCGCGACCATTACACAGGGGCGAAACGGGTTTTACACTGATCCGCGACACCAATCACACGCAATTCAACGAAAATTTAACTATTTTTGAACATCACTAATCGTTCACCGGGGCATCATCGCGCATCGCCTGCCGCTAGTGTGACCTCCGCGTGACGACCGACGACCTGTTCGAGACTGGCTCTACCCCCCTTTGCCGCCCGTCCATCAAACTCCGCGTTCTTTGCAGTGCCGTGCTATGCCTAGCCGCGCTGCCTGCTCTGGCCCAGTCTCCCCCCCCTGCGCAACAAGACCCGAGCCAGACTGCCGCTCCAGCGGCGCGCAGCCGGGCTGATGCTGCGGCCACCGCTACGCTGGCCGCGCTGCTACCGCATCTGGCTGGCAATGACACCATTCCGCTGATGGACCGCTCGGCGATGTTCGCTGGCGATCTCAGCCGGCTACTCGCCAATTACGACGTCTCGCAGAGCGCGGTCAGTGCAGCAGAGGCCGCCGTCGGCGACAGCAAAGTCCAGGTGATCCTGAAGCGCGCGATGACGTTGCTTGGCACTCCGTACCGCTGGGGCGGCGAGTCTCCGGATGGTTTCGACTGCAGCGGCTTGGTCGGCTATGTGTTCAAGACCGCGCTTGGCATTGATCTACCTCGGGTCTCGCGCGAGATGGCCCATGACGGCAGTGGCCAGGTCATCAAGGACCGTGATTCCCTGAATGCCGGCGACTTGGTGTTTTTTGGTAAGCGCGGGCGCATCGACCACGTCGGCATCTACGTCGGCGATGGCCGCTTCCTGCATGCCCCTAGAACCGGCAAGGACGTACAGATCGATTCGCTGGTCAGTGGCTATTGGAGCCAGAAGTTTCTGCAAGCTCGCCGCGTCGCGATGTAACCGTCAGACAGCGCCTTTAGCGATGATCATCAAAGGCCGCGCTTGCGCGGCCTTTGGCGTTTGGGTAACCGCCAGCCGGTTTGTCAGCGGTGTGCACACTCCAGAACACGGCCATTAAGCAGGCCGTACCGCTATTACGTGCGCTCAATGCACCGAAAACATCGATGGCCTCGGCTTGGCGATGAGAGTGCCTCGCAATCCTGGCAACGGCGATCGCTCAGACGGGCCTGATTCTCAGCACGGACAACTCCCCCGCTCTGACGCGAAAAAACGGCCTGGACGCTACATCGACAGGTCATCGGCGATCACTGACACCGTCGTGTCAATGAGGCCTGTCCTCAGACTCAACTCGCTGAACCATGCTGATCCACCGGCTGCTCAATGCCCATGTTGGTCGGGGCCATGTCATAGACGTGACGGTCGAGCAAGCCGGTTTCCTTGGCGACCAGCACCGGCACCAGCATCTGCCCGGTCACATTGGTCATCGTGCGCATCATGTCCAGGATCCGGTCGATCGCGTACAGATAACCGATGACTTCCAGCGGCAAATTGGCCGCGCTCAATACCACCGTGGCCATCACCACCGCAGTACCTGGCACGCCTGCGGTACCGAAGCTGCCCAACACCGAGGCGATCAGCACCACGAAGTACTGATCGGCGGTCAGTGGCACTCCGGTGTACTGCGCAATGAACACCGCGCACAGCGCCGGGTAGATGGCGCCACAGCCATCCATCTTGATACTGGCCCCGAGTGGTACCGCGAACGCAGCATAGTCCTTGTTGACGCCCAGATTCTGCGTGATCGAGCGCATCGCCACCGGCATCGCCGCGAAGCTCGACGAGCTCACGAACGCGACCTGCATCCCCGGCGCCGCGCCGCGAAAAAACTTCCACGGGTTGAGGCCATGCACCAGCAACAACGAACCATAGACCAACACGATGTGGATTGCACAGGCCATATACAGCGCCAATACAAAATTACCCAGCGGCAGCAGCTTCTCAAATCCGTAAGCACCGACCAACCCGGCGATCAGACCAAAGGTACCGATCGGCGTCACCTCCAATACAAAGCGGGTGACCTGGATCATGATTTCGCTCATCTGCCCGGCCAGCTTGCGCGCCTCGGCAACGCGCTCGCCGAGCTTGACCATCGCAAAGCCCAACAGCGCTGCGAAGAAAATCACGGGCAGGATTGAGCCACGCCCCGCCGCCAGCACGGTATCACCGGCAGCGTTGGTGCGAGTGCCGATGCCGGTCAGCGCATAGAACGGATTAGCCGGGACCACGTCCAACAACACCCGGATCGGGCTGGGCACGTCGCGCGGCTTCCACGCCGAATCCACGCTCAGCCCCAAGTGCCCAGCGCCTGGCTGCATCAGCGTCCCTAACGCCAAGCCCACGCACACCGCCAACGCGGCAGTGATTATGAACCACAGAAAGGTACGTCCGCCCAGCGCCGCCACCGACTTCTGTCCGTGCAGCGCCGAGATCGCGTTAATCACCGCAAAGAATACCAGCGGTACCGCGATCATCTTGATTAAGGTGACATAGAGCTCGCCAACCGGGCCGAACCACGTCTCGGCGGCAGGCCCAAACATCCACCCCGCCAACGCACCGAGCACGAAGCCGCCTACCACGCGCTGCCAAAACGGGATGCGCAGCCAGGCCGAGACCAGTTTCATGTCGTCAGTTCGCACAGTCGAGGGAGAAGCCTGCACGATAGCCGATGCCTAGGCCGCACGCGATGCCACGCCTGGAACAGCGTTATGTCATCGACGTGACGTTGCCATGTTGCGATGTGCCGCATCTGGACGGGTGCGTCAGGCTCAGTAAGGGGAGCGGCCAATGCATCTCTCAGCGTCTACTATCGCGTTCTGAGTCGCCTCCAAATGCCCTAGCAACACCAAGCGTGCCTGTGAACCGATGCCCTACCCCGTGATCTGCCCTACGTTTCCTGCGTTTCCTACCCCGCCGGACAACGGCGCCCCGGTCCTGGTCGGCTTTAGCGGCGGACTAGACTCCAGCGTACTCCTGCACTGGCTGGCTAGCTCGACGGCGCAACGTGTGTGCGGGCTGTCAGCATTGCACGTCCACCATGGGCTGCATCCTCAAGCCGACCAGTGGAGCCAGCACTGTCAAGCCACATGCGATCAGCTCGGAATACCGCTGCGGGTCGTGCATGTCCAGGTCCAGTACCCGGCCGGCGACGGTTTGGAGGCGGCCGCTCGCCATGCCCGCCATGCCGCCTTCGCCGCAGAGCTGGGCCCCGGACAATGGCTCGCGGTGGCTCATCACCGTGACGACCAGGCCGAGACCTTCCTGCTGCGCGCGCTGCGCGCTTCCGGCCCGGATGGATTGGCCGCGATGGCCGCGCAACGCCCATTCGCCTCAGGCACGCTGTGGCGGCCCCTGTTGGAGGTGCCGCGTAGCACGCTGCTTGATTACGCACAGCGACACGGGCTGGTGTGGATCGATGATCCCAGCAATGACCGCCTTGAGCACGACCGCAACTTCCTGCGCCACCGCATTCTGCCACTGCTGCGCGAACGCTGGCCGCATACATCCGCAGCGCTGGCACGCAGCGCCGCGTTGAGCGGGCAGGCCGCCACCCTGCTCGCAGACGGCGACACCGCTATGCTAAAGGCGCTGAGTGACGGACAGGGGGGACTCGACCTCGACGGTCTGCGTGCCCTGCCCGCGCCACGGCGTGCCCGTTTGTTACGCCGTTGGGTCGCTGGCGCCGACGCGCCGCCGCTGCCGGCGCGCGGCGTGGCCGCTCTGGATGCCGAGCTTGGACACCTCGCAAGCGACCGCGAAATGCGCTTCGCCTGGCGCGACGTTGAGATCCGCCGCTGGCGACAGCGGCTGTACCTGTTACGACCCGTCGCGACGTGGCCGCCGGGCTGGCAGGCGGAGTGGGACGGCCGCGAACCGCTGGCACTGCCGGATGGCCGCCGTCTGGTATTGCAAGGTTCCGTAGGCTTTCTACGCCCGTTGCAGGTACGCGCACGGCGTGGTGGCGAGCGCATTGTGTTACCCGGTCGCCCTCATTCTCACGCACTCAAGCACCTGCTACAGGCCGCTCTCGTCCCGCCCTGGCAACGCGCGGCGATGCCGCTGTTGTTTGACGGATCCACATTGCTTGCGGCGGCTGACCGCATTATCTCTGCGCCGTTACAACGCTGGCTCGACGCCAACACCGCGTATTTGGAATGGCGGAACATCCCAGACCCTGAAGCTCGGGCCGGTGCGAATTGACCGGCCCGGCCGCACCCCGCACACTTCCTGAATGCAAAAGACGTCTCCCAACGATAGTTCGCCGGTCGCCCACTTCGAGCAATCGCTTGAAGAACTGGAACAGCTGGTGGAGAAGATGGAAGCCGGCGACCTCAGTCTGGAGCAGTCGCTGAGCGCTTACGAACGCGGCATCGGTCTATACCGGCAATGCCAGCAAGCGTTAGAGCAAGCCGAGCTGCGCGTGCGCCTGCTCAGCGACCCGGCACGACCGGAGACCGCCGAGCCATTCGATTCGCCCGACGAAGGCGCCTGATACCGTGAGTACCGCGCTGTTCACGCGCTGGCAGACGCATATCGAAGTCTGCCTGGACGCCGCGCTGCCCGCCCCGGCGCTGGCCCCACAGCGATTGCATGCGGCCATGCGTCATGCGGTGCTTGGCGGCGGCAAGCGTATGCGTCCCCTGTTGGTCTACGCCACGGGTTTGCTCATCGGCGCAGACCCAACTTGCCTGGATGCGCCCGCCTGCGCAGTCGAGCTGATCCACGCGTACTCGCTGGTGCACGATGACCTGCCGGCGATGGACGACGATGCCCTACGCCGCGGCCGTCCGACCGTCCATGTCGCCTTCGATGAGGCCACCGCGATCCTGGCTGGCGACGCTTTGCAAAGCCTCGCATTCGAGCTGCTCGCCACGGCGCCGGTTGAGCCGACGCTGCGGGTGGAGTGGTTACAGACCCTTTCGCAGGCGTCCGGCGCCGCAGGCATGTGCGGCGGACAGGCGCTGGACATCGATGCCACCGGTCAGCGGGCGTCACTCGCCTCGCTGGAGCGGATGCATGCACTGAAGACCGGAGCACTGATTCGCGCCTCGGTACGGCTGGGGGCGCTGGCCGGCGGGGCTGATACCCAGGAGATGCAACACCTCGATCTGCTCGCCAGCGATCTGGGACTGGCGTTCCAGATCCGCGATGACATCCTCGACGTCGAATCCAGCTCGGAACAACTGGGCAAGACTGCCGGCAAGGATGCCGCGCAAAACAAGTCCACGTTCCCGGCCCTGCTCGGCATGGATGATGCCCGCCGCCGGCTGGTGGCGCTGGCCGAAGACATGCAAGCGCGGCTGGTCCCCTATGGCGAGCGCGCAAACGCACTCGCCGACTTGGCCCGCATGGCGGTCGAGCGCACGCACTAAGGCATACACACCCAGCCCGCGTTCGCTCGTGTATGTGCGACTTACTTAATCAGGCGCAGGGTCAGCGGATAGCGATAGGCTTCGCCATTGCCGGCCTTGACCGTGGCCACGATCGTCAGCACCAGCCAGGCGATACCGACCACACCACTGAGCAGCAAGAACAGGATACCGATCACCACTACCATCAGCACCAGACCGATGATGGTCAGCGCCGCCACCGCGATCAGCACGGTGAGGTTGAAGTTGAGTACTTCCTTGGCCTGATCGCTTACAAACGGCGAGGTGTCCTTCTTGATCAGCCAGATCACCAATGGCCCCACGATGGCGCCCAAGCCGCCCGTGAAGATCCCGCTCAGCGCCGACAAGTGGACGAACAACGCCCACTGTTTTTCTTCAGCGGTCGGCGTCACGGTCAATGGCGGCGGCGGGGTGGTGAGATTATCGAATTCGCTCATCTGTGATCGCTCCTTGGTCGATGGAATAGGCGGTGTTCGCCGGAGTTGCAGGTAATAGTGCGAATCGTCCCAACAGCATAAAGTTCACGCCTCACCAGGCCAGTGTGCACTTTCAGGTGCAGGCCACACGACGGTAAACCGCACGCCAGTGTAAAAAGGCACACCACCTCCGACTCTGCGGCAGGGGATCAGCTCTCGCCAGCGACCATCATCTTACCGATCAGCACCGAGCCGATGCTGATGTGCGAACGCACGTCCACGTCGCGGCCAACCGCCTCGATCGCGGCAAACATCTCGCGCAGATTGCCGGCAATGGTGACGCCGTCCACCGGATGGACAATCGCACCGTTTTCGATCCAAAAGCCGCCGACGCCACGCGAATAATCCCCCGTCACCGGGTTAACGCCCTGCCCCATCAGCTCAGTGACCAACAGCCCACGCGACATCCCCGCAGTGATCGTTTGCAGGTCCTCGGCATTAGCCGAGACCTGCAAATTGTGCACGCCGCCCGCATTGGCGGTGCTGTGCAGACCCAGCTTGCGCGCCGAGTAACTGCCCAGCACGTAGCGCTGTAGGACACCATCGGTCACCAGCGGCGAGGACGCCTGAGTCGCTACGCCCTCACCGTCGAACGCGGTCGAGCGCAGCCCGCGACGCAGATGCGGGCGCTCCTCAATCGATAACCATTGCGGAAACAGTCGGCTGCCGACGCTATCGAGCAGAAAGCTAGCCTTGCGGTACAGCGCCCCACCAGAGATCGCACCGAGCAAATGCCCGATCAGTGAACGAGCAACCTCAGCGGTGAACACCACCGGGTACTGCCCAGTGGCAAGCGAACGTGGCTGCAACCGGGCGATGGTGCGCTCAGCCGCGCACCGGCCAACATCACTCGCGCTCCACAAATCCTCGCGCGCCAACGCGCTGGTGTACCAGCCATCGCGTTGCATGCCGTCACCGTGCCCGGCAATCAGCGCGCAGCCGATTGAATGATGAGTATCCCGTTCGCGTCCGATGAAACCATGCGAGTTGGCGTAGACCGACAGGCTGCGGCTACTCCCGAACGAGGCCCCATCGGAGTTACTGATTCGCGGATCGGCTGCACGTCCAGCCGCCTCACAGGCCAACGCGATCTCCACCGCCTGCTGCGCCTCGACCGCCCAGGGGTGCCAGCTGTCGAAATCCGGAAATACCGTTGCCATCCGTTCCGGCTCGGCGAGCCCGGCAGCGGCGTCGTCCTCGGTATAGCGCGCGATCGCGCAGGCCTGGGCGACAGTGGCTTCCAGGCTGGCCTCGTGCAAGTCGGCAGTGCTGGCACTGCCCTTGCGCTGGCCAAAATAAACGGTAACGGCGATGCCGCGGTCGCGCGTGGACTCGACGGTCTCAACCTCGCCCATCCGCACGTTGACCTCTAGGCCGCGCTCCTCGCTGCATGTCACTTCGGCCTGACTGGCGCCGAGCGCACGAGCCCGCGCGAGCAGGCGCTGGGAGATGTCGGCCAGTGTATCCAGGCGCACAGCGCTGTCGTCGCAAAGCTGGAGTTCGGGGGTGATCGCGTTCAATGCTTTATCCTTTCATGGGCGAGTCCCTCGCAGAAAGCCCCGGCCATCCATGGCCGGACTGTCTAATTGTTCAGAAGCTTGATGAGTGCAAAAAATGCGCGGACGCGACGAAGAAACCGGAGAATTCCTTGGCGTCAGCCGTGGCCAGAGACGGCGCGAGGCGCTGGAAGTACTGGCCTTGGGTGAGCGGCTGGTGGCGCTGACCCCGGCCCAGCTTGAGCGGTTGCCGATCCCCGAAGACCTGCTGCCACATATCGCCGAGACCCGGCGGATCACCTCGCACATCGCACACAAGCGGCAGCTGGCGTTTCTCGCTAAACAGATGCGCCGCGAAGACGAGCAAACGCTGGAAGCGATACGCGATGCGCTCGATGCCAACAGCGACAGTTCGCGTCGCGAGGTAGCGACGATGCATCGGATCGAGAAGTGGCGCGAGCAGCTGGTCGAGGATGGTGATGCGGCACTGGCCGCGCTGCTTGACGAATACCCGACCGCCGATCGTCAGCATCTGCGCCAACTGGTGCGTAATGCCAAAGAAGAGCGCACGCGCAATAAGCCGCCACGTGCGTTCCGCGAGATTTATCAGGTGCTGCGCGAGCTGGTATTGGCCAAAGAAGGGCCGGCATTGCAACCCGGGGACTTGCCGTCCGAAGAGGAGTAGAGCTGCACCCACTTGGCTGACGCGTTGCCGACCCAGCACCCACGTCGCAAACTGCGCGCCACCTGGAACGTCCCCGTAAGCCGCCCGCTCGCGTTCTTTCACGCCTGGGTGCCGCCAATCGTCAGGCCCTCAATTAGCAGCGAGGGCTGGCCGACGCCGACCGGCACGCTCTGTCCGTCCTTGCCACACACGCCGACCCCTTCGTCCAGCGCCAGGTCGTTGCCGACCATGCGGACCTTCTGCATCGTCTCAGGGCCATTGCCAATCAGCGTAGCGCCCTTGACCGGGGCGGTGACTTTGCCGTCCTCGATCAGGTAGGCCTCGGTCGCCGAGAACACGTACTTGCCACTGGTGATATCGACCTGACCGCCACCAAAGTTGACCGCGTATAGCCCCCTCTTCACGGATCGGATCATTTCCTCCGGCGTGTGCTGTCCGGCCAGCATGTAGGTATTGGTCATACGCGGCATGGTCAGGTGCGCAAACGACTCACGGCGGCCGTTTCCAGTCGGTCGCATGCCCATCAGGCGCGCGTTGAGCGTGTCTTGCATGTAGCCCACCAACACGCCGTCCTCAATCAACGGGGTGCACTGGGTCGGCGTGCCTTCGTCATCAACGTTAAGCGACCCTCGACGGCCGTCGAGGGTGCCGTCGTCGACAATCGTCACCCCCTGCGCCGCAACCCGCTGGCCAAGCCGGCCCGCGTAAACGCTAGTGCCCTTGCGATTGAAGTCGCCTTCCAGTCCGTGGCCAACCGCTTCGTGCAGTAGCACTCCCGGCCAACCAGCGCCCAGTACAACCGGCATCACACCCGCCGGGGCCGGAACTGCCTCCAAGTTAACCAAGGCCTGCCGCAACGCCTCGCGCGCCAAGGCCTCCGGGCGTCCTTCGGCAAACAACGCTTCGTAGTCGTAGCGGCCACCACCGCCTGCATAGCCGGCCTCACGGCGGCCGCCCTGCTCGACGATGACCTGTACATTCAACCGTACCAGCGGACGCACGTCGGCGGCGAGCACGCCATCGCTACGCGCGATCAGGACGGTATCCACACCACCGGACAGGCTCACCATCACCTGCTGCACGCGCGGGTCGGCCGCACGCAAGAAGCGGTCGAGCCGACGCAGCACGTCAATTTTGACGGCATTATCCATCCCATCAACTGGATCAACCGCCGGGTACAGCGCGCGCGCATCGCCACGTATCAACGCGCGCGCACCGGATGCGCCGCCTTCACGCGAGATTGCCCGGGCTGACTGCGCGGCCTCAAGCAAGGCGTCACGATGGATATCATCGGAATAAGCAAAGCCGGTCTTCTCGCCGGCAATCGCACGCACCCCGACGCCCTGCTCAATTGAGTGCGCACCATCCTTGACGATACCGTCCTCCACGCTCCAGCTCTCGCGCCGGGAATGCTGGAAGTACAAGTCACCGAAGTCGATACCGGGCCCAAGCAGGGTGCCGAAAGTGTGGTCGAGTTGGCCGGCGTCGAGCCCGGCGGGGAGCAGTAGCCGCGATTCGGCCAGGGAAAGTGCGTTATCAGTCATACGGGAAGGATGAGGGTCGATGGCAGCGGGCACAAGTCGTTGCGCCCGCTGCCGCTCAATGGCTGCCGCTCTTGTCTGCCTGGCTGTCGGCCTGACGGTCCTTGCGTGCCTCCTGGCGGTCCACGACCTCCACCTTGGGCTCCTTCCAAGGGCCTGACACGTGATAGGTCTTTGCACCGATCTCACCCAGGGGCTTAGCCAACACCGCATTGGCGGCTGCGCCGACCGCCGCACCCACTGGCCCAGCTGCGACCGCACCGACCACCGTCAGTAGATTGCCGGACTTAGGATAGACGTCGACCGTCTGGTCGAAGGTTTCCTTGCGCAGATCGGCCTGACCACGCATATCGATGTCCACCGCCGGCCCTTCCATACGGATCCCATCGGTGCGAGCCAGGCCATCACCAAACAGCACCTCGCCGTGGATGCGGTTGAACGCCAGCCCTTTGGAAAAGAAATCGCGGAAATCAAACATCAGGCGACGCGGCAGCTGGGCCACGCTCAGCAGTCCGAGCACGCGCCCAGCGCCTGGCTCCACCTCCAGCAGCTGGCCATTACGCGCATCCAACTTCAAATTACCCTGCAGCGAGGCCAGCTGGAACGCGGCCGGAGTGCCCTTCCACCCGACGTTGGCCTCAATCTGACCCTCGCCACCGCGCAGCTGACTGCTGAGATCTGGGTTCTGCAACAGCGCGCCCAGATCCTCGCTGGTCACCCGCACCGACAGCCGGGTACTGGCGGCATCGCCCTTGCCGCGCCACGCGCCGGTCACGGCTATTTTCTGCTTGCTGGAGCGCAACTGCAGCTGATCCACCTGCATGCCGTCGCTCAGTCGACTCGTGCGCAGTACCGCATTACCGAGTCGGGCATTGCCGAACTGCAAGTCAGCGATGTCCAGCGACAGCGGCGGAATGGTGGACGGGTCAAAGTCGGCCACGGCCATACGCGCAGGCTCGGGCAGATTATCGGCCAGCGGCCCGGGAACCGTCGCAGTCGGCGTGGTCTGCGCTGCCGCCGGTTCGACGGGCTCCGCAGGCTGCCAGTGCACGGTCTTCAGGTCGCCGCGCAGCACCGCACCGTCGGCGTTGGGCACGTCCAGCTGACCCGACAGCGACGGACCGTCCAAAGTCACCGAGATTGCGTCACGGACCGGACGCAGCCGCAACCGCGTGTCCGGAAAAACACCACCGAGCAGCAGCAGGCGGTCGGCTTGCACATCGATCTGCTGCAACGGCATCGCATCGGCTTGTTCTGAATTGGAATCGCCAGAGCGGGTCAGCGCGATCCAGTCGATAGCATCCAACGAGGGCGTACGACCACTCACCACCAACCCGTGTGCCGGCGGCCGTTCGCGCACGCTGTCACTTCCCATGACCACGCGCACGCCCGTCTGGCCGTTTTGGGTAGCAGCCTTCAGCGCGACCAACTCACCGAAGGCGACGTCGATATCGCCGTCGCCGAACGGCAAGGCGACATCAACGTGTGTCGCCAGCGAACGGTCCGGTGTTTTATCCAGCGGTGCCGGCAGGTCGAGCGTGGTACCGACGAGGTCCGAATCCAGGGTTAAGTGCGAGGGCTCCTCGGGCGACCCCGGCTCGACCTTGGGCAGGCCCACACCAATGCGCCACTGCGAGGTGCCATGCACATAGGGCTGCAACCAATTCATTTGAGGAGCGCGGTCGAACAACTCGCGGGCGTCGAGCGTAGCGACGAAATCGGCCTGAAACGCCTGCTGGGGATCTTGTACCGCATCGCCAGCACGCAGCGACAGCCGGCCGGGGCGCCCCCGATGCAGCACCGACAGACCATCGGCAGCGAATCCCCGGTCACTGTAATGAGCACCGCCACGCACCTGATCGAAGGCCAGATCCCAGCGCTTGTCGCCCAATTTGACGCCATTGAGGTCGATGTCCCCACCTAGATGCCCCTGTCCGTGGTTACTATTCAGCGGCAGCAGCATGTCGAATGTGGTGGCGGCCGGACCAGAAGCATTCAAATTACTCAGGGTGTCGCCATACGTCTTCTGCAGCGGACTGCGACGCAGCATCTCCAGCAGCGCTGTTGCGTCGGCGTGGCTATTGGCCCGCACGTACAGCGCGTCCTCCTTGAAGTCCGGAATACCCGCCTCGATATGCTCGACCGCAACACCGGCTAGGCTGCCATTACCGCGCACTGAGAATCCGTTGCCGATGAACGCCACGTCGCCATTGAGCTTCTCCATCTGTGGCCAATCGGGCTGAAAGCGGATGACGCTGTCACGTAAGTGTCCTGTCGCCTCAAAGCGACCGTCATGATGGTCAAATGGCCAGTCGTCGAGGTCGCCGCTGACTAGCCCAACGCCACCGTACAAGGTACCGCCAGCCAACGCGGCGTCGAGCCAGTCGATCGCCGCCTTACTCATCTCAGAGTGGACCCAGAATTTTTTAGCCACCGCCACAGGCGCGTCGTCTAGCGTCGCCGCCAGATTGATGCGCGGCAGACGGCCGTTGTTCTGGAACCATAGCCCACCGCGGACGTCAGCAGCGTAGTTGGTCGCCTGCAGCCGCAGCGCCGGCGTGGCGATTTGCCAGCCAGCTCCGTCGCGCCAGCCAACCACCTGTCCGGCCAGATGCAACTCGTGCACCACGCCAAACCCGCTCGGCCAGTTGAAGCGCAGGGTCGCCTTCGGCTCAAATTGTAATTCCATCCCCTGAGCATCGCCATCAAAACGCCCCTGCAACCCACTGATGCCCGGGGCAGTGCCAACCGGCACAAATCCCAGCTCAGCCAACCTACCCTGGACCTGCAACGGCCCGTCCGGCTCGCCGGAGACGGTCAACTCGGACAAGCGCAACTGCGGGTGGGCATCGACCAGCCAGCGGCGTAGCCGCGGCTCAAGTCGATCGCTCAGCGCCAGCGCGGCGATGGCTTGCGAGGCATCCACCTCTCCGGTCGCGACCGCGAACCGGCGTCCACCTGCGATCGCCACACCATCCAGGGTCTGACGCATCGCACCGCTGCCAAACTGCAGCGTCGGGATGACTAGCCGCCAACCATCGGCAACCTGGACCCAACGCGCGCGCACCTGCAGGTGATCCCAGTTTAGGGTCGGTGGTGCGGCTCGACCTACCAGCGCGGCACCTTCAAGTGCAAGCGCGCGCAGATCGGCAACAACGCTGACTGCTGCTACCCGATGGTCCTGTAACCGAGCCCACACACGAAGTTCGCCTTCGCCGCCACGTACTTTCACCCCCGCTGCATGTAGCAAGGGCGTCCAGGCCCCCAGGTCGGCCGGCACCGCTTCCAGATAGGCGGTACCATCACCGCGATGACGGTCGAAATCGAATACGCCCAACAGCGATGCTCGCTGCGGATCGATCCAGCTGCGGCTGCCAACCTGCAGACGACTACCGTTGACGCGCACGCGCAGATCGACCCGAGGCAGCGTGGCGTCTAAACCCAGCGACGGCGCGCGCACCTGCAGACGGCCACCGATTACCTGCAGCTCGCCGAGCCGACGCAGTGACTCGATGGGATCAGATCCGACATTGGTGGGCAGCCCCTGCACTGACCAGGCGCCATCGTCTGCACGCAACAGGGTCAACACCGGACCGCGCAGACGCAGTTCGGTGAGCGAACGTCCTGGCAGCAAACCGCTATACATCGCCAACAGTACTTCGGCATCGCCGATACGCACGCCCTCACCCGGCCCAATCCGCAGGCCTTTGAGTAGCAACAATGGACCACGGCGCGTCCACTGGGCATCGAGCTGATCAAATCGAACCGGCCGCCCCGCGCGTTCGCTGAGCCAGGCTGCAACCTGCTGCGGATGGCGCTCAGCCAGTGGCAGTAACTGGCTGGCCGCGCCCACCACCAGTGCGACTGCGACCAACACCAGCGCACACGTATAGGCCGTATAACGGCGGGCTAGGCGGAGTCTGCGGCGCAGCGTCGTGGGCATCCTAGAAGCCGGAGTTGGGGATAAAGAACAGGGAAGTGGGCGTAATATGCCTGTGCATGCCCGAATCGCAAGACAATGCCACTTGCCTGAGCTCGACGACAACGGCCGCTATCGCCTCCCACATTCCAATGCTGATTATCCACCTCACAGTAGCACCACGTCATACTGCTCCTGTAGGTATTGCTCATCGGCTTGAAAGCTGATGCTCTTACCGAGAAATTCCTCCAGTTCGGCCACGGCGGTGGACTCTTCATCGGTGATCCGTGACACCACTCTGGGTGAGGCGATCACCAGCAGCCGAGCGGCATCGAATTGACGTACCTGACGAGTGATCTCACGGAAAATCTCGTAAGTGAGGGTCTCGGCCGTTTTAATGGTGCCGCGACCGGTGCATTCGGGGCACGGTTCGGATAACTGCCGCTCCAAACTTTCCACGGTACGCTTGCGGGTCATCTCGACCAGCCCCAGCGGTGAAAAGTCGTAGACGGTGGTTTTGGCGTGGTCACGCGCCAGCGACTTCTCCAGCGTGCGCAACACCTGACGCCGGTGTTCAACGTCGTCCATATCGATGAAGTCGATGATGATGATCCCGCCCAGATTGCGCAATCGTAACTGCCGCGCCACCGCCTGCGCGGCCTCCAAATTGGTACGAAATACGGTCTCTTCGAGGTTGCGCTGACCCACGAACGATCCGGTATTGACGTCGACCGTGGTCATCGCCTCGGTCTGATCGATCACCAGATAGCCGCCGGATTTAAGCGGCACCT
>Cebus_capucinus_imitator_PRJNA485217_SSR047__coassemble_1194_pt1 | contig 20919 bp, 17 predicted proteins | sample Cebus_capucinus_imitator_PRJNA485217_SSR047__metabat2_high_PE_004 | metagenome-assembled genome bin Cebus_capucinus_imitator_PRJNA485217_SSR047
CCCTTCACGGACTTATCGGGAAGATGCCAGTCAAACAATGACGTCATCGCGCAGCGAGGGCGTTGTCGCGGCTTACCTCAGTTCGTGAGGCTGCCGTCGCCGCGCTCTAAGCGGCGATAGCCAATTGCCTCGCTCAGATGTGCGGTGGCAATCGTCTCGCTCTCGGCCAGATCGGCGATTGTGCGCGCCACGCGCAAAATCCGATGCATCGAGCGGGCTGACAGCTGTAATTGTTCGATCGCCCGTTCCAGCAGCTGTTGGTCGGTGGCCGACAACCGGCAGTCGCGGTCGGTCTGCGCCTGGTTGAGTCTGGCGTTGGGGCGCCCGGCGCGCTGCAGCTGTCGCTGGCGTGCGCGCACGACGCGCTCGCGTACCACGGTGCTGTTCTCGCTGGGTGATGCATCGGTGCGCAGCTGCTGTGGAGGTAACCGTGGTACTTCCACATGCAGGTCGATACGATCGAGCAGGGGGCCGGAAATGCGGGCACGGTAGCGCCGGACGGCTTCGGTCGTGCAACGGCAGCGTCCGCTGGTGTCGCCGGCCCAGCCGCAGGGGCAAGGATTCATGGCGGCCACCAGCTGGAAACGCGCAGGAAAATCGGTGCTGCGCGCGGCGCGCGAGATCGTCACCATGCCCGATTCGAGCGGCTCGCGTAGCACTTCCAGGGTTGCCCGGCTCCATTCGGGCAGCTCGTCGAGGAACAGCACGCCATTGTGGGCCAGCGAGATCTCACCTGGCCGTGGCTGACTGCCGCCGCCAACCAGCGCCACGGCGCTGGCCGTATGGTGAGGGTTGCGATAGGGGCGCTGACGCCATCGCGCTAGGTCAATGCCGCGTCCGCTGACGGAAGCAATCGCTGCGGTTTCCAGTGCCTCGGCCTGTGCAGCGGGTGGCAACAAACCGGAAAGACGCGAAGCGAGCAGGGTTTTCCCGCAGCCGGGGCTGCCCATTAACAATAGATGATGCTCGCCGGCGGCAGCCACCTCCAGCGCGCGGCGGGCCTGCGGCTGCCCGCGCACGTCGGCCAGGTCGGGACCCGGTGAGCGCGTATCTGATAGGTCCTCCGCGCATACGCGGGCGCGAGGCAGCTCAGCCTGCCCGTTCAGGGCCGCGCATACTTCCAGTAGCGTACGCGCGGTGTGTACCTCGGCTCCGCTGGCGATCGCCGCCTCAGCGCCGTTACCGACCGGCACCACCAGCCGGCGTCCAGCGCGTGCGGCCGCAATCGCCGCGGGTAGCACGCCATCGATCGCACGCAGTTCGCCGGTCAGTGCCAATTCGCCAAGGAACTCGTAGCGCTCCAATGCGCTGCGATCGATCTGCCCGTTGGCCGCCAGGATGCCAAGCGCAATCGGGAGGTCGAAGCGGCCGCCATCCTTAGGCAGATCGGCGGGAGCTAGGTTGATGGTGATGCGTCGCGCTGGGTACTCGAACTGCGCGCACAGCAGCGCGGCGCGTACCCGTTCGCGTGATTCGCGTACCGCCGCCTCTGGTAGGCCGACCAGCTGGGTAGCCGGCAGTCCGCCGGCCAGATGAACTTCGACTCGTACCGCCGGCGCGTGCACACCTGACCGTGCACGGCTGTGTACCAGCGCCAAGCTCATAGTGGCGAGAATCAGCCGTCGGACGGTGGGTTGCCGGTGCCGCGCGCATCCAGCGCAGCGACGGTACGTTCCAGCGCGTCTAACTTCTCGCGGGTGCGCAGTAACACCGCGCGCTGCACCTCGAACTCTTCCCGTGTGACCAGGTCGAGCTTACTCAGGCCGGCTTGCAGCGCGCTTTTAAAGGTGGACTGCAGTTCTTCATGGGACTGACGCAAGCCGGGTGGCACCAGGTCGCTGAGGCGGCGGGCAAGTTCATCGATGTGGTTAAAGTCGATCATCTGGGATCTCCAAGACGTAGAGCAAGGCTAGGTCGGCCCCAAAGGACGGACCATCGGCAAGTGCTGCCTGTAAAGGTAAGGATAATCCGAGCTGTCTCGGAATACTGAGAGTTGCCTGGCGACGGGTTATCCTGACGCATATACGCGCGCACTGTAGGCGCTGGATTTAGGAAGGGAGCGTCACCTGATGAAGATGATTATGGCCATCGTCAAGCCGTTCAAGCTGGACGACGTGCGTGAGGCGTTGGCCGCTTGTGGCGTGGCCGGCATTACCGCGACCGAGGTTAAAGGGTTCGGTCGGCAAAAGGGCCATACTGAGCTGTACCGCGGTGCGGAGTACGTGGTGGACTTTTTGCCAAAGGTGAAAATCGAGGTTGCGGTCACCGAGTCGCAGGTGGAAGCGGTGATCGAAGCCATCGTGCGCTCGGCGGGCACCGGCAAGATTGGCGACGGCAAGGTGTTCGTGTATGACCTCGGCAGCGTGGTGCGCATCCGTACCGGTGAGTTGGACGCCGACGCGCTTTAGTCGATCAGCTCATGGCGCCTTTAAAGCGCCGATACATTCGCCGATACCCCGTGCGGACATGGCTTACCCAGACCGGCTCGGCAGCGAGCGCCGCCTCTTCGGCGGTGGGCGCGACCCCCGCCAGACGGTGACGCATCTTCTGAAAATTGGCGACGTCACTGCGCCGCAGTTGGCGGCTAATGGGGTTGCGGCGCAGCCAGCGCGGGACCCGCATCGCGGAGGTGAAGTCGATCAGCACCGGGACACCAGCGCTGACCACCACGTTGGTGCCGTGCAGGTCGTTGTGGGTGATGCCAGCCGAGTGCAGCCTGCGCAACGCGGTCTGCAACTGCTGGAACACATCCTGGCCGACCGCGGCGCTGACACTGAGGGTGTCGCCGGGGATGAACTCCATGCCCAGCGCCAGCCCGCCCAGGGTGCCGATCAGCGCCGGCGCATGCTCCCACCCGGTCAGGCGGCGCAGCATTCGTGCTTCGTGACGCACCATCAGCCGCGCGATCGGCGCCAGTGGCGTCCACTTGTAGCGGCTGTAGTCCTTTACAACAGCGGTCTGGCCATCCAGATGAGTGCGGTAGACGTCTGGCTCGAGCAGACGAGTGCCGTGCTTGAGCATAATCGGGGCTTGCGCAGGCACAGCCGGTTCGGCGCAGGAAATTGCGTTCATGGGCGGTTCTCTCTCTCTCCAAAAGATCCAGGGCCGGGGCTTTCACGGCGGCGGATCAAGGCGCACTCCAATGCGGAAGGCGCCTGGTGAATTTTAGAACTCGCCAGTCTTTAAAAACACAATGTTAAAAAAATGAAATGTTCTGCTACTGGAACGAAGTAGGCGGTTTAGCGCTCGGCTAACGCTGCACGTCGTCCGGCCAGGACCGCTAGCACCAGCCCAGCGGCCACCGCGCTCAGGGCCACCGGGAGGTTGAAGGCATGAGCGAGCAGGCCGATCGCGGCCGGCCCGGCCAGCGAGCCGGCGTAGCCCATCGTCGATATCGCGGCGATGGCAGCCTGGGTGTTGCCTGCAGACACACGTCCGGCGGCGGAGAAGATGATCGGGGCGATGTTGGCCGCGCCCAAGCCTGCCAACACGTAGCCCACCAGTGCCGTGGCCGGCTGCGTTGTCCACATCGCTAGCCCGATCCCTGCCACCGCCAGCGTGGTGCCGGCGCCCAATACCCGCGTCGCGCCGCGGCGGACCACCCAACCGTCGCCGCAGAAACGGCCTATCGTCATCGCCACGGCGAATACGGCGAACCCGGTGCCAGCGCGTGCGGTGGGTACATCCTGCAAGCGATTGAGCGCAACCGCGCTCCAGTCCAGCATCGCGCCTTCACTCAGAAAGCTGGCAAAACACATTGCCCCGAGCAGCAGCAGCCGTCCGTGCGGCCAGCGCCAGCCGGCGCCGCGCTCGCCGCCTTCGTTCAGTAATTGTCGAGCGAACGCGATCAGGCCAATCAGCATGGCCGCGACCAGCACCAGCACCGCCAGCCAAGGCGGCGTGCCCGCCCACAGCAGCAACGAGATGCCGCCGGCACCGACGATGCAGCCGACACTGAAACACCCGTGGAAGCCGGACATCAGTGCACGACCGGCGCTGCGCTCAACTTGGACTGCATGCAGATTGATCGCCACGTCCATGCAGCCCAGGCAGGCGCCGTAAACCACCAGTAACGGCACCAAGGCGGCGTAGCTGGGTGCCACGGCCAGCCACGGCAGCACTGCGTAGCAAACTAGCGCAACCGTGACAATCAGCCGGCGGCAACCGAGTCGCGCGGCCATCAGACCGGCGAGCGGCATCGTCACGATCGAGCCCAGCCCCAACGCCAGCATCAGCAGCCCGAGCTCGGCTTCGCCAGATCCCAACCGGTCGCGTACGTAAGGCACCAGCGGCGCCCACGCGGACAGGCTGGCGCCGGCAACCAGAAAGCTGGCGCGGGTGGCATGTTCCCGCTGCCGCTGATGGCGGCCGGGCGCGTCCATCAGTGCGGCGCGCGTGGCCGTGTCGCGGTTGATCCGCAGCGCTCGATCACTCGCCCAGCGCCTGTGCGAGGAATGGCGGAGCCACGCTGACGCCAGTATGTAGATGTGCGGTGTAATAAAGGGTCTGGAATGGCTTGGACTGCGCGTCAGCCTGACGGAAATCGAAGTTGAACCCGGCCTGTTTGCTGGCCAGGGTCACGCTCCACCAGCCGGTCGGATAGCATGGCTGCGGGAATGGCAGGGTCTTGAATGCGGCGAAGCCGGCTTTGCCCATCTCCGCACGCATGTCGCGGATCAGCTCGATTAGCGCCAACGGCGACTCGGACTGCTGCACCAGCAAGCCGTCGTCCTTGAGCGCGCGCAGGCAGCTTTCAAAGAACGCCTGGTTGAACAGGCCCTCGGCGGGGCCGATCGGGTCGGTCGAGTCGACGATCACCACGTCGACGCTACCGGGCTCAAGGTGCTTCATGTACGCCACACCATCGTCAAACAGCAACTCGGCACGGGGGTCGTGGTTGGATTCGCACAGCTCCGGGAAGTACTTCTCGGACATCCGCGTGACCTGCTCGTCAATGTCGCACTGGGTGACCTGTTCCACGCCCGGGTGCTTGAGCACCTCGCGCAAGGTGCCGCAATCGCCGCCGCCGATGATGACCACGCGCTTGGGCGCCGGATGGGTGAACAGCACCGGGTGGCTGATCATCTCGTGGTAGAAGAAGTTGTCCTTACTGGTCAGCATCATCGCCCCGTCAATGACCATCAGCTTGCCCCAGTCGGTGCTGTCGTAGATCTCGATTTTCTGGAACGGCGATTGCACCTCCTCCAATTTGCCGGTGATGCGAAAGCCGATCGCCGAACCGGTCGGCTGGAAGTGTTCGATGTACCAGTTGTCTTGGGTGGTCATGGCCGATGTTCCTTGGAGATAAAGGGAATGCACGCCCTTCCCCCATCGGGAGAAGGTGGCGCGGAGCGCAGGGTGAAGGCACGGAACGCAGTCGCATGCAGTCGAAACCATGCCGGACTGCGCCTCCTGCCCGCATCCCAACCCCTTTCCCGGCGGGATAGAGGCTTATAAAAGCGGCCGCGGATTGTAACGGACCCCTGGCAGTACAGGCGTTAGAATGCACGCCCTTTTTGACAGCCGAGCTGCCACGATGAGCGACTGGTCCGCCGACCACGCCCGCAAGACTTACTCGATCCCGCACTGGGCCGACGGGTATTTCGACGTGAACGAGGCCGGGCACGTGGTGGTCAGGCCGACCGGCAGCGACGGCCCGGAGGTCTCGCTGCCGGAGGTGGTCGATGCTGCGCGGGCAGCGGGCGCCAAGCTGCCGCTGCTGGTGCGCTTACCTGACATCCTCGGCCAGCGCCTGGGCAAGTTGCAGGCGGCGTTCGCCCAGGCCCAGGCCGATTGGGACTACGCCGGCGGCTACACCGCGGTCTACCCGATCAAGGTCAACCAGCACCTCGGCGTGGCCGGCACCTTGGCCTCGCACCATGGTGAGGGCTTTGGCCTGGAGGCCGGCAGCAAGCCGGAACTGATGGCGGTGCTGGCACTGTCGCGTCCGGGCGGACTGATTGTCTGTAATGGGTATAAGGATCGCGAGTACATCCGGCTGGCACTGATCGGACGCAAGCTCGGGCTGCAGACCTTCATCGTGATCGAGAAGCCCTCCGAGCTGAAGCTGGTGCTGGAGGAGGCGCGCGCGCTGGACGTGTTGCCGGGGCTCGGGGTGCGCATGCGGCTGGCTTCGCTGGGTGCTGGCAAATGGCAGAACAGTGGTGGCGACAAGGCCAAGTTTGGGCTGTCGCCGCGCCAGGTGCTCGACCTGTGGAAGACGCTGCGTGACACCGAGTACGCGCAGTGCCTGAACCTGTTGCACTTCCACATGGGCTCGCAGATTTCCAACGTGCGTGACATTGCCAATGGCATGCGCGAGGCGACCCGTTATTTCGTGGAGCTTTCGCGGTTGGGCGCGCAGATCAGCCACGTCGATGTCGGCGGCGGTCTGGGCATCGACTATGAAGGTACCCGCTCCCGCAGTTATTGCTCAATCAACTACGGGCTGAGCGCCTACGCCAGCAACATCGTGCAACCGCTTGCCAGTGCCTGTGAGGAATATGGACTGGCGCCGCCGCGGATCGTCACCGAGTGTGGCCGTGCGATGACCGCACACCATGCGGTGCTGATCGCCAATGTCGCGGAAGTGGAGCCGGCACCGGAAGGACGCGTGCCTGATGCGCATGGCGACGAGCCGGCGGCGATCCGCCACCTGCGCGAAATCTTTGATGAGCTGGACGAACGCCCGGCGGTCGAGCTGTTCCATGAGGCTCAGCACTTCCACGCCGAGGGCCTGAGCGCCTATGCGCTGGGTCAGATCGATTTGGTCCACCGCGCGCGTATCGACGACCTGTTCTACGCGATTGCCCATGGTGTGCGCGCACGCTTGAGCTTTGATGAGAAGAGCCACCGTCCGTTACTGGACGAGCTCAACGAGCGCCTGGTCGACAAGTACTTCGTCAATTTCAGTGTGTTTGAGTCGATCCCGGACGTCTGGGCGATCGATCAGGTGTTTCCGATCGTGCCGATCGAGCGTCTGAACGAGGCGCCGACGCGGCGTGGCGTGCTCTGCGACATGACCTGCGACTCCGACGGCATGGTCAAGACCTACGTCGAGAACGAGAGCCTGGATTCTTCGCTGCCGCTGCACCCGCTGCGGCCGGGTGAATCGTACCGGATCGGCTTCTTCCTGGTCGGTGCCTACCAGGAGATTCTTGGCGACATTCATAACCTGTTCGGCGACACCGATGCGGTGGAGGTGACCGTCGATGGCAGTGGCTACCGCATTGCCCAGCAGCGCCGTGGCGACACCACCGATGTGATGCTCGACTACGTCGGTTATCGGCTGGATGCGCTACGCGCGGCCTACCGCGAACGTGTGGCCGCCGCGGGTCTGCCCGCCGCACGCGCCGCCGAGTTGAACGCGGCATTGGAAGCGGGCCTGACCGGCTACACCTATCTGTCGGACGAACCCCTGGGCTGACTACGGACAGGGCCGTTCAGCGCATCGGCGGCACGGCCCGCCGCATACGAGGCGGCAACGCATGGCGTTAGCGGTGGTGGCGTGCGTAAATGGGCCACCTCCCGGATTGTCCGTCAATCGCCATGCCCCTCGGTCCCCGGACACTCTTGCTGGCTTTGCTTATGGGGACCGCGCTGCCGGGTCCGGCCCGGGCAGCGCGGGACGACGAGCGGGATGTGGCGGCGCTACGGTGGGTCGTTGAACTGTTTCGCTCATCGATTATCGACAGGGACAAACAGACCGTCATCGGTCTCGGGGATCGGGTCGTCTGGTCGATCCGCGATCCCGCCTGAACGATGACGATGGCAGACATCGACAAGGCGTTCGCCACTGACATTCCGTTGCCGCCGTGGCGCATGTCGCTGGTGTCGGCTCTGCCGATCGGCGCGTCTCTGCTGGTGATGGCGTTGCCGGCCATCGGTCATGTCCATGCCTTGGTCTATCGCACGCTGTATCTGTTGGCCAACGCGCTGTGGGTGCCGGTATTGATCGGGCAGCAGCGCTGGATGTGGCGCAATGCGTGGTCACTGTGGCGGGAGGTGCCAGCGCTGCTGGTGACCACCTTTGTCATGTCGGTGGTCAACAATGGGTTGGGTTTCGCGCTGGCGTTGGTGCTCGACGGGGATAGGGCTCCATCGTTGCATTGGTATCGGCTGTTTACGGGTCTGGATGACTGCTGGCTGGCATTGATTGCGTTCTGCGCAGCCCATGCACTGGTCGGCCACTACCACGCGCTGAAGGAAGAACAGCGCCGTCACCGGGATGCTGAGTTGGCCGCGCGCGAGGCCGAATTGCACGCGCTGCGCTACCAACTCCACCCCCACTTTTTGTTCAACGCGCTTAACGGCGTTTCGGCATTGGTGGCTGAGCGCCGGTGCGAGGAAGCCAGAACCATGATCGCGCAACTGGGCAGCTTCCTGCGATCGACGCTGGATGGACGCGCGCATGAGGTCACACTCGCGGAAGAACTCGCGCTGACCGAAACCTATCTTTCCATTGAACAGGCGAGACTGGGCGAACGTCTGCAAGTGCGCTGGGACATCGGGGCTGGCGTGCTCGGCGTGGAGGTGCCCACGCTGCTGCTGCAACCGCTGGTGGAAAATGCGATCCGTCATGGCATCGCCCGGCGCAAGGCGCCCGGAAGTATCGATATTGAAATCGGCGCATACCAAGGCCAGCTGTGTCTGCGGGTATGCAATGACGGTGCGGATGCGGTATCGCAAGAGTCCGTCGATGGTGCGGCACTGGGGCAATCCAATGTGCGTGAACGGTTGGCACGGCTGTATCCGGGCAACCACCACTTCAGTACGGTGTTATCGGAGGACGGTGGTTATCAGGTATCGGTGGATATCCCGCTGCGCGGGGCGGCCAAGTGATGCGCGTGCTGGTCGTCGATGACGAGCCCTTGGCACGTAGCGGCGTAACCACGCGCTTGGCCGAGTTCGAGGGCTTAGACGTGCTGGGGCAATGCGCCGACGGGGAGTCGGCGATCGCGGCGATCCGACAGCTTCGGCCTGATTTGATTCTGCTGGATATCCAGATGCCCGACATGGACGGTATCGATGTGCTACGTGCGTTGTCGCCTGAGCAGAGGCCGCTAGTGATTTTGCTGACCGCGCATGCCGACTTTGCCGTCGCCGCATTCGAGCTGGACGCGGTCGACTACTTGCTCAAGCCGCTGGATGACGAGCGTTTCGGTGAAGCAATACAGCGCGCGCGGCGGCGCCTGTATGGCGCGGGCAATGTCATACAGGCGCCGGTACCGCGCTGCTCAAGTCTTCCGACCCGTTTCGAAGTCAGGGTAGGGCGGCGCACCGTCTTCGTCCCGGTCGATAAGGTGGAGTATCTGCAGGCCAGCGGTGATTACGCCCTGCTGCATGTTGACGGGCACCCGTATCTGATCCGCGAATCACTGCAGCGGCTACAAGAACAACTCGATGCGGCGCACTTTCTGCGCGTGCATCGCTCGACCATCATTCGGCTCGACCGGATCGCCGAGATGCAATCGTTGTCCAATCGCGATGCCGTGCTGCGTTTGCATGACGGCACGGTACTGCGTGCCAGCCGTACTTATGTAGATAGCCTGCGCGCGCGTCTGCGCGAAGGAGGTGAGTAGATGAAACGCCTGCCCGGCCTGGACTTACTGCGCGCCGTCGCGATCGTATGGGTCATGCTATTCCACAGCTACCTGATTGGGGGTCTCGGTCCACATTGGCAATGGCTGGAGCGGTTTGGCTGGATGGGCGTGGATCTGTTCTTCGCGCTCAGCGGGTTCTTGATTGGCCGCCAGGTGCTGGCCCCCTTGGCACGCGGGGAGCGATTGGATTTCGGCGATTTCTATCTGCGTCGCGCACTACGCGTATTGCCGGCGCTGTGGGTCGTGTTGGTGCTGTATTTGGCGTTTCCGACGTTACGCGAGCGGCCTGGACTGGAACCGTGGTGGAAGTTTGTGTCGTTCCTGTACAACGTGATGGCCGACTATCGCAATCTAGCGTTCTCGCAGGTCTGGTCACTGTGTGTGGAGGAACACTTCTACCTACTGTTCCCGGTGCTGGCGGTCGTGCTGGTACCGCGCCTGCACGCACGGGGGTTTCTCACCTTGTGCGCGGCGCTGGTACTGGTCGGCATACTGCTGCGCGCGGGCATCTGGGTCGCCGATAATCAGGTGTCTGCGCTCGAGGCGTCGACGCGCAACTGGTTTGTCGAGGACCTTTATTACCCGACCTGGTGCCGATCGGACGGTCTGCTCGGCGGCGTCATGTTGGCGGCGCTGCAGGTGTTCCATCCCGATCTGTGGCGGCGCTGGCAACAGCGCACCAATACCGTGCTGGTCGCGGGGCTGATGCTGGTCGGGCTGGCGATGGGATTGTTTAGCGAGCGCACTGGCCTGATCGGTAATGCAGTGGGCTGGCCGATAGTGTCGGCTGGCATGGGACTGCTGGTCCTCGCCGGAGCGGACCGCAACAGCCTTATCAGTCGCTTGCGCGTGCCAGGTGTCAGCTGGCTGGCGCAGGCCAGCTACAGCCTGTATCTGACGCATAAAATCGCATTCGGTTTAGTCGAGCGGGCCTTTGGCTCGGTGCTGGAAGGGCATATGTTGCTTGCATTTATCGTCTATGCCAGCGCGACCTTGGCGGCCGGGGCCTTATTGCACTATGCCGTGGAACGCCCAGGCTTGCGGCTGCGCATGCACTGGCAGCGTTCGCGCACAGCCGTGACAGTTGCACCCGCCAGTTCCGACTAAAACAGTCGGATAACTGAGCGTCCTTCCCCTCCTGAGCTTTTCACAGATCATGACGGCCTGTGGCAGGCGTACGCTGGCCCGGGAATTGATGGGGCTCTGCCCGTTTTAAGACGAGGGGATTCATGGCAATGGATGGCGGCTAGATCTGCCTCGCTCTGGGGAAGCAAATCCAAGATAGCTATCGTAGCGACCACATCGAAAGAAAAATTCCACCTAAATACTTTCGTTTAGACATAAAAACGAAATGGAATTTCTATATACAACAATCATCAGCATACCACGGCATTTGCCGGCATCGTGAAATCTAAGGGCAAAGACAAGTCATTGCGTGATTTCGAACGATTTTGCTAGTGGTTGTATCGTGTTGCATAAAGCGTGATTTTTTTCACATACTGAGACGTACGGAATCCTTAGTATCTGAGCTGTACCTAGGGGTAAGAGCTAGCGGTTGTCAGCGAGCCTTACAGCGCGAATCAGCTTCTCGTCCGTATTTGAAACTACCTCGCAGTGGGTTGGCGAGTTTCTGTGGAATTTATTTTTTCTAGTCCCCAAGGGAGGAATTAATTTCCATAACCAGCTGAAAACTAAGGCGCTTCTGTAGACGTACTTGATTCGTCTGCAGGTGTTGCCGTCTCTCTTGTATCAGAGGTCCGTTACCATGAATGCATTCAGCAAACCCGTCGGTTTGAATCAGGACTCCTTGCCACTGACCACCGCGCAGCGCGGTCTATGGATGGGGCAGAAGATCAACCCTGCAACCTCGCTGAAGCTAGCCGAGGCGCTTGAATTGTTTGGGCCGATCAACTACCGGGTAATGGTGCTTGCATCCGAGCGCGTCGCTCGTGAGTTCGACAATCTGCGCACACGGATTGTCGAAGGCCAGAGCGGACCAAGGCAGGTCGTAGACGCTACCTACAAGCATGATTTCCCGTATTTCGATGTTTCTGACAGCGACCATCCACGTGAGGCTGCCGATCGCTGGATTGCCGACACACTTGCGGCAAAAGAAGACCTCGCCCGTGGTCCACTTTGGGTCTGTGCGTTGTTCCGTCTGGGTGAGGACCATCATCTGTGGGTACAGATCGTCAATCACCTGGTCATGGACGGTTATGCGGGGGGCTTGGTCGCACAGCGGCTAGCCGAGCTGTACACCGCGCTTATCACGGGAGTCGAACCTCCCGCCTGCAGCGCTGGGCCTTTGCACGGGCTGGTGGAACTGGAGCAGAGCTACCGGGCTTCGGATCGCTATCGGCGCGATCGGGAGTACTGGCAAAAGCAGTTGGCTAATCCACCACCGGCAGTCACGCTGGCGCGACGCCAGGGCGGCTCGCGTGGAGGATTACTGCGTGGCAGTGGCTACCTGTCTTCTGACCAGGTTGCGCGCCTGCGTGAATTGGGGCGTGCGCATGGTGCGAGCCTGCCACAGGTACTGATCGCGCTGGTGGGGGCTTATTACCATCGTGTCACTGGCGTGGAGGATCTGATCTTCGGCATGCCGGTGACCGGCCGCGTTAACGCGCGCTACCGCACTACCCCTGGCATGGTGGCCAACGCGGTGTTCATTCGCTTGGCGATGCAGGATGAGCAACCGTTTCATAGCCTGTTCGGGCAGGTTGCCTCAGTGGTCAAACAGGCACTGCGTCATCAGCAGTATCGCTACGAGGACGTGCGTCGAGATCTGGGGCTAGTCGGTGTCGATCAGCAATTGTCACGGTTGGCGGTCAATGTTGAAGCATTCGATTACGCGCTGGATTTTGCGGGTGCGCGTGCGGTGCCGGATAACCTGGCCAACGGCTCGGCTGAAGATCTGACGATCTTCTTCTATGAACGCGGTAATGGTGATCCTCTGCGTTTCGACATGGATGTCAATCCAGAGCTATACGACGCTGCGGAGATCGACGCGCATTGCCGTCGGCTTGAGTTGCTGGCCGCACGGGTGCTGCAGGATGCGTCTCAGCCCCTGGGGGCAATCGATCTACTCGATCCGGTCGAACGCCAGCACTTGCTGCATGACTGGAACGCCACCGAGGTTGATTTGCCAGAGCCCGCCAGCCTGCTGCACTGGTTCGAGCAGCGCGTGGAGGTCAGTCCAAACCAGACCGTGGTCCGCTATCACGATCGCGAGCTGGACTACCGCAGCCTGCGCGAGCGCAGTGGTCAGCTGGCGGCGCAATGGATTGCCGACGGGATCGCGCCAGGAGACGTCGTCGCGGTGGCACTACCACGCAGCGAGCAATTGCTGGTGGTACTGCTGGCGGTGATGTGGACAGGAGCGGCCTATTTGCCGCTGGATCCGGAAGGACCGATCGAGCGCAATCAACGGATGCTCAGCGACGCTGGCGCGATTGCGCTGGTGTGTGAGCCGCGGGTGCGTGAGCGTTGCCAGATCGGTGGAGTGGCCTGGCTGGATACGCGGATCGATGCCGACCGCACGATACCGGCGCCTCGTGTGACGGCGGACGGAACCGCCTACGTGCTGTACACGTCAGGTTCGACCGGGCGTCCTAAGGGCGTGGAGGTCAGCCATCGTAATCTGGCCAACTTCCTGTTCTCAATGCAGCAAGAACTGAAACTGGGCAGCGCAGATCGGGTGCTTGCGCTGACCACGTTGACGTTTGATATCGCAGGACTGGAGTTGTACCTGCCGCTGCTGACCGGCTCTCAGGTGGTAATCGCCGATGCCGCGCTGGCGCGTGACCCAAACGCGCTGGGTGCGTTGCTCAAGCGCGAGCGGATCACCGTGATGCAGGCTACGCCGTCGCAATGGCGGATTCTGCTGGCGAGCGAACAGGCCGATCTAAGCGCGCTGCATGCCTTGGTTGGCGGCGAGGCCTTGAGTGCGGAGTGGGCGGAGAGACTGCTGCGAAGGGTCGCTCGGCTGACCCAGCTTTACGGACCCACCGAGACCACGGTGTGGTCGACAATCATGCCGATAACCCGTGTCACCCCGGGCACGCCGCCGCCGATTGGACGGCCGTTGGCCAATACTCAGGTCTATGTGTTGGATGCCGCCGGGCAGCTGTTGCCGCCGGGGGCTACCGGTGAGCTGTACATCGGTGGCACGGGCGTAGCCAAGGGCTACAAGGGCCAACCCAAGCTCAGCCATGAACGTTTTTTGGTTGATCCGTTCCGTGAAGGCAGCCGCTTGTACCGTACGGGAGATCTGGCGCGCTGGCGCGAGGATGGACTACTCGAATTTGTCGGTCGCGCTGATGGACAGCTGAAGATCCGTGGTCATCGCATCGAACCGGGTGAGATTGAGGCGACGCTGGTGCATCACCCCGACCTGGCTGATGTCGTGGTGGTGGGTCATAGTGAGGGAGCTGGCCCGTTGCAGCTGGTCGCGTATGTGGTGGCCCAGGATCTGACCAATCCCCCCTCGACGGAATCATTGCGTGGCTATCTACAGGGTCGTTTGCCTGACGCGATGATCCCGGCGTTGTTCGTCAGCCTGCCGGCGTTGCCGCTGACACCCAATGGGAAGCTCGATCGCAGAGCGTTGCCCATGCCCGATGCGCGACCGTCCCACCAATATGTCGCGCCACGTGACGCGATGGAACGTGAGATCGCCGAACTCTGGCAATCGTTGCTAGGGGTGGAGCGTGTCGGTATTCACGACAATTTCTTCGACTTGGGCGGGGATTCGTTGCGTGCCGCCGAGCTGGTGGCACTGTTCCCCAGTCGCTTCGGTATCGAGCTTCCGCTGGGTAACCTGTTCCAGACGGCGACCATCGCGGGCTTGATGGAAACGCTGAAGCGGCAAGAGTTAGCGCCGCAGAACACCGTCGAGGATCCGCTGGGTCCGCTGCTGCGGCTGCGGGTCGGTGAGCCTCAACAGCCGGCACTGTTCTGCTTTCACCCCGTGGTGGGATTGGGCTGGTCGTACCTGAGTTTGCTTGGGCAGGTCGATCCGCGCTGGCCGGTCTACGCACTGCAATCCCCTGCGCTGCGCGCGCCCGAGACGCTGCCGGATAGCATTGAGGACATCGCGGTCGGCTATTTGGCCCGGATGCGTAAGGTGCAGCCACACGGTCCGTATCGACTGCTCGGCTGGTCGCTAGGCGGGCTGGTTGCGCATGCGGTCGCCGGTCTGTTGCGGGCCTCGGGTGAAAAGGTGGAGTTGCTGGCGATGCTCGACTCCTATCCGCACCTGGAGGAGGCCGCGCTGCTCGACGAGTGTCAGCGTGTGCAGACCGCGATGCGGTTCCTGGGACTGCAGCCTCCGGCGGGGCGCCCGCAGCCGAAAAATACCGAGGAAATGGCCTCGGTGGTGTGTGAACACTATGGCTTGCTGGAGCTGCCGTTGGTGCGGCAGCTGATGCAGGACGAGCCAGCGCTACTGGGGAATATCGGCAGCCTGATTCATCGTCATCTGGAGCTGGCGCGGGCCTACCGGCCAGCGCGGCTGGATGTGGATCTGCTGTTCCTGGAAGCGGCGGTCCGGCCCGAGATCGATCTGTCGAAGGTGATGGACTACCGCCCGGAAGCGTGGCGCGGGTATGTGCGCTCGCTGGAACATCATGCTATCCAGAGCGATCATCAATCGATGCTCGACATCGAGCATGCGCCGATGATCGCCACTGCGTTACAGCGGCACTTCCAGGCTTGCCAGCGTACGGTCACGCCGGCGGCTTCCGAGGTTGATTTCGATGACGACGTGCGGGTGGCCTATGCCTAGGACAACCTTCAACGCAGGTGGACCAGGGCCGGTGGTGATCATCACCGTCGGTACTCAGGGCGACATCCGGCCGCTGCTGGCGCTGGCACTGGGTCTGCAACGACAGGGACAGAAAGTGCGGATGTTGACCAGTGCCAACTTCGCCGAAATGATCAGTCGCCACGGCATCGAGTTTCGCCCGCTCAGCGGTGACTTCCAGGCCTTGCTTGAGAGTGATCGGAGCATCGCCGATCGCGGTCTGGACTGGCGGGCGATGATGCAGGTGTTTCGTGAACGCATCGGGATCTGGGCAAAGGACTGGGCTCAGCAAGGGCGTGACGCCTGTGCCGACGCCGGCTTGCTGCTGGGCACCGGCAGCGGCAGCCTGCTGGCAGGCGCACTGGGGGAGTATTACCGGGTGCCGGTGGCGTTTGCGCAATTGCAGCCGCTGACGGTATCCCGGCAGCTGCCGCCGATGATGCTGGCGGGGCGGCGACTGCCCGGTGCGGTCAATCTGGGTGCCTACCAGCTGCTGCGGTTGCTTGTTTGGCAGGTGATGCGGCCGGCGATCAACCAGATCGTGCGGCCACAGCTGGGATTGCGGCCCTATCCCTGGTATGGGCCGTATTTTCAGCACCCGAAAACCATGCGGGTACTTTACGGATACAGCGAGCAGGTCGTGCCGCGCCCGGCCGATTGGCCGGATACCGTGCAGGTATGCGGCTACTGGCAGTTGCACAATGCCGACTGGCAGCCACCCGCGGAGTTGCAGGCCTTTCTCGATGCCGGTCCGAAGCCGGTGTACATCGGTTTTGGCAGCATGCCCAGCGTCGATGCCAAGGGGTTCACCGCGTTAGTGAGCGAGGCAGTGCGCCTGAGCGGGGCGCGCGCGGTATTGGCCAGTGGCTGGGGTGGGCTGAGTGCTGATGGTCAAGGGCAGGATCCGCAAGGCCAGATCCTGCATATTGAGCATGCGCCGCATGACTGGCTGTTTCCGCGCATGGCCGCCGCAGTTCATCACGGCGGTGCCGGCACCACCGGCGCCGCCGCCAGCGCCGGCATTCCCTCGGTGGTGATTCCGTTCTACGGCGATCAGCCGTTCTGGGCGCATTGTCTGGCGGCGCAAGGGGCGGCTGCGCCCGCATTGAACCGTCGTAAATTGGATGCGCGGACGCTGGCAGCGGCGCTGCGCCAGGTGATGCAGCCAGCGATGCGGCAGACGGCGCGCGAGCTGGGAGAACGCATCCGTCGCGAGGACGGCATAGCCAATGCGATCACCCATCTGGAACGTTGGAAGTTGCTGCCGCAAACGGAAATCGAGCCGGTTTTAGCAGAGGCATCGTGATGGCCAATCGGTGGATGATGAAACGTTTCTGCTAGAAACGTTGACTCATCTTCTCCCTGCGGGGTGCGGCCGGCTATCGCCGCCGCGCCCCGATTTTTAGCGGCGTCCACCCGCTGCATTGATCCGAATATCGATACGCTGGGTTCCAACCAACCGACGCGCTTCAGTCGCGTGCGCGTTTAACCGTTCGTGTTGATTGCGGTCGTCGCCTAGCGGCACAGTACTGGCGACGTACGACCACGTTGATCACGTTGGGCTAGGTAGAGCGGTTACGCTCAGTCGGTCGTCCACGGCCTGTCGGATCAGTCCGGCGAGGTGCGCCACCGGTGCCTGGGTCGAGCCCTGGTACAAGCAGAGTCGGATCGTACCCAGTGCCGGCAAGCCGGCCGATAACGGCAGCACGCGCAATCCAGCAGGCAGGCACAGCGGAGTCCGCAGGCCGATGCCCAGGCCTGCACTGATGGCGGCCCACACGCCGGCCAGACTGGCACTGCTGAACGCGATCCGCCATGGCAGCCCTGCGCTGTCGAGCGTGTCAATTGCCGCGTCGCGTAACGGGCAGGGGGCATCCAGTACGGCCAGCGGCACGCACTCGCCGGGTTGCCAGTCGGCCTGCGGACCGTGGATCCAGCACATCGGCACCTCTGCCAGAACCGACGTCTCACCCGCCGGCCATGGATTGGTGGTCCCGACCTGCCATGCCAGCGCTAAATCGAAACCTCCCTCGGCCATGCCTTCTAGCAGGGGGGGGCGCTACGTCCGATCTGAGCTTCGATCTGCAGTCGGGGATGTGCGCGCGCAAAGCGGCCGAGTACCGCCGGTAGCAGTTGTTCACCAAACTCCGCCTGTAATCCTAGCCGGACCGGTCCTTGCCAATGCGGACCGGTCAACACTTCCATCGCCTCGTCGTTGAGCATCAGCAGGCGTCGCGCGTAGCTCAGCAACGCCTCGCCGGCCGCGGTGGGCGCCAGGCCACGTCCCTGCGATGCCAATAGCGGCGTGCCAGCCTGCTGCTCCAGTTTCTTCAACTGAGCGCTGATTGCCGAGGTTGAGCGATGCAGACGTTTGGCGGCTTGGGCAAAGCTGCCGAGTTCCAAGCCCATGGCGAAACTGCGCAGGGCCTCCAGGTCGAAAGTGGGGTGACGCATAATTATCCCGATTATCAGGATTGTTGATCCTGAATTATTCGATTTTATGAGGCATTGGGCCAGCCTATCGTAGCGGCATCTCGACCATGACGAAGGTTTTTCATGTCCTTGCACGGCCGCTCCATCCTCGACGAGCTACGTCCGCTCGCCCCCGCGTTCGTTGACCTGAGTGAACGGGTGTTGTTCGGTGAAGTCTGGCGGCGCTCGGGTTTATCTCCGCGCGATCGCAGTCTGGTGACCGTCGCCGGATTGGTTGCATTAGGTCGTGAAGTGCAACTTCCGTTTCATCTGCTGCTGGCCGAGCGCAATGGCTTGCAGCGCGCCGAACTGGCCGAGGCGATCACGCACTTGGCCTTCTACGTGGGCTGGCCAGCGGCCGCGTCGGCGCTGCAGATGCTCGCGGCGACCGAGCAGGCGCGTTAAGTCGTTTGTTTCCTCGATAACGGAGAATGTCCAACGCCCTTGATTCAGATTGACCCGCGTCGTACTACGCCCGAACGCATCCATGCGATCCAACAAGGCGTTTATGCCGCACTGCGTGCGACGTTCGAAGTGCCTGAGCATGACCGCTTCGTGGTGGTGAACCAGCACGCGCCGGAGGAGTTCTTCTACGATCCCGGCTATCTCGGTATCCAGCGCAGCGATGAATTGGTGTTCGTACGTATCACCTGCTTGGCTTCGCGCGGAGTCACCCAAAAGAAGGCGTTGTACCACGCTATTGTCGAGCAGTTGGTCCAATCCCCAGGATTGCGTCCGCAGGACGTGTTTATATCGCTGCTGGAAACCTCGCGCGAGAACTGGTCGTTCGGTATGGGCGATGCGCAATATGCGTGAGACACCGACGCGCAGGTTACGGCGCGTGGTGCTGAAGTGGTTGAGCAGTCTCATCGCAAATTGCGCTTTATGCTGCCGACGTCGTGCGCCGCATCGGGCTATGCCCGATGCGCATGGTCACTCGCGCTGGTGGCGCCATCGCGTTCAAAACCGATACTGCATCCCCAGTGTGAGCATGCGCGCGGTGCCCAGCGCCACCCACGGTGTGGCCGCCACCGAACTGGTGTAGTAACGACGGTCGAACAGGTTATCCACGTCCAGCGACAGCCGTAGCCGGGTGTCGATACGCCAGTAGCCGACCAGGCGCGCCACGGTATAGGCCGGCAACTGCCGGGGCGCGATTCCGGCATCGGCTTGGAGCTGAGTGTAGGCCCCGGCCAGCCGACGGCCGGTATGGGTCAGGCCGCCGCCGACACCGAGCACGCCGCCGCGGGCGATAGCGTGCTCATGCACCGCCAGCACACTGGCATTGAGGCGCGGGACATTGATCAGCGAGCCACCGATCTGAAGCGTGTTGTCGCGCAGTACTGCCACGTCATTCCATGACAGGCTGGCGTTGATACGCCAGTACGCGCCGAGACTACCGGACAGGTCGGCCTCGGCACCGCGGCTGCGCACGCGGCCGGCGGCAATCTGGTTGCCGGGGTTGCTCGGGTCACCGGTCAGTACGTTGTCCTTGACGATGTCGAACAGTGCCAGCGTAGCCCCCATGCGTCCATCGTGGCGCTGCCATTTGCCGCCCAGCTCCAGCGCGCGGCCCTGCTCTGGCGCCGGGGGGACGCGGGTGCCGGTGCCATACCACACGTCCGAGCCGGTATTGGGGCGGAAGCTGCGGCCGGCGTTGAGATAGACCGACCATGGACCGTCCGGGGCGTAACTCAGGCCCAGTCTGGGGGTGGTCTGGCGCGGAGCTTGTGTAAAGTCGCCGCCGCTCAAGCGGTCGTCCAACACCTGGCGATAGCGATCGTGACGCAACCCAAGCAACAGCGTCCACTGTCCGCTCGGGTCCAGCTCGATCGCATCTTGCAGGTAAAACGCGAGGTCATGCTGGATTTCGTTGGTATCCACGAACGGGCGCATCGCGGAGGAAGTTTGCCCGTAGACCGGTGCGAAAACATCCAGCGCGTAGGGTGCGCGGGCGTCGGGACGTGCACGCAGCATCGTCTGCGTCAGCTCGAATCGATAGCCCTCGACGCCTATCAGCAGTTCCTGGTGTGCCAATCCACCGCGCAATTCGGCCTGTAATGCGAGGTCGTTGGAGTGGAAGTCGCGCCAGCGGCGCTGGCGCCATAGGGTGCGGCCATCTTCCTGCAGGGTGCCCGGTTCGGTTGATGCGCCGCGCAGCGTGGTGTGGCGGTAGGACGCGGCTGCGCGCGCGCGCCAGCCGTTGCCGAAAACATGCTCAAGCACCCCCTGGTGGCTGCGGTTGTCGATGCGGGTGTCGCCATCGCCGGGCTCGCCCAGGAAACGTGTGCGCGATATCCGGCCCAGGTCGCCGTTTACCGCGACGATACCGCGGTCCAGCGGCGCGCGATGGCGCAGCCATTCGCCGGTGTAGTCCAGCGTTGTGGCTTCGCCCAGACGCGCGCTGAAGGCCGGGGCCAGCAGCCGGCGCGAGCTGCTCAGATAGTCGCGAAAGCTGCGCCGGTCTTCGGCCGCAGCATTGAGCCGATAGGCCAAGCCGGTGCTAAGCGGACCGGTGGTGTCCAACGCCAGGCGATAGGTGTCGCGGCTACCGGCATAACTCTCCAGCGCGGTGGCACGACGCCATTGCGGCTGCTTGGTGACGATATTGAGGGTGCCGCCGGGTTCGCTGGCCCCATATAGCGCCGCAGCCGGGCCCTTGAGGAATTCGATACGCTCGACGTTGGCGGTATCACGCGGCGCGTTATAGCCGCGGTTGCCAGACAGGCCGTTGAGCAAGGTGGCGCTGCCGGTGTTCTCATTACCGGGAAGACCACGCACCGCGAAGTTGTCCCATAGCCCACCGAAGCTATTCTGGCGGGAAATCCCGCCGACATAATCCAAGGTCGCGTCGAGCCGGGTGGCCCCGAGGTCGTCGATGACCTGGCGCGGCAGCACGCGCACCGATTGCGGTAGCTGACGTAGTGTCAGTCCGGTCTTGCTGGCAAGTGTCGCGTCGGCGACGTAGCTGCCGTCATCGCGCCGGCCGACTACCTGGACGGCATCCAACTCGACCGGATCGTTCTTGAGCTCGGTGGCAAG
>Cebus_capucinus_imitator_PRJNA485217_SSR047__coassemble_1196_pt1 | contig 20796 bp, 22 predicted proteins | sample Cebus_capucinus_imitator_PRJNA485217_SSR047__metabat2_high_PE_004 | metagenome-assembled genome bin Cebus_capucinus_imitator_PRJNA485217_SSR047
CCGGCGTTTGGCCTCAAGTACACCCCCGATAGTCGCAATCAGTTCTACTATGGTCTCGCCAAGACCTTCCGCGTGCCGGCGACCAGTTCCATCACTGTGAACATGTCTGCGGACGAGGCGATCCCCGGACCAGAATCGGCCTGGACGCACGACATCGGCTGGCGCTTCTATGGGGACCGCTTTGCAATCTCGTCGATGCTCTACCAAAGCAACTACAAAAATAAGCAGATGACGAGCTACGACAATTCCGACGCGCTGACCACCTATATCTCGATTCCCAAGGTGCGCATGCGCGGCTTCAATACCGAGTCCAGCTATGCATTTACCGATAGCCTGACCCTGTACGGATCCTACACTTACACCGAAGCCAAAATTCGCAGTGCATTGCTGACGGTGGGTACATCCAGTGGCAGCTACGATTATCCGGTCGGTGGCAAACAGCTCGCCAACACCCCGAGGAACATCTTCAACCTGCGCCTGAATTACACCCAGGGCGATTTCTGGATGGCGCTGAAAGGTCGTTATTCCGGCTCCCGCTTTGGCGACTACATGAACACCGAGCGCGTCGGTGGCTATACCGTTTTCGGATTGGATACCGGATACACCTTCGGCGACTGGGCGTGGCTGAAGAAGCCGTCGATCACGCTCAACCTTTACAACCTGACCGACAAACGGGCAATTACCTGGGCCAACACTACCCAGGTACTGGCCGCTTCGGGCGCCAGTGAGTACCCGGACGTGGTGTCCACCGGCATCCCGTATTATCAGGTGCTGGAGTCGCGCGCGTTGGTGCTGACCTTCGGCGCCTCGTTCTGACCCATGCTTGCGTAAGAATGTCCTTTAAGGCCGACGCATCGCGTCGGCTTTTTTTGTTTCTTCGTCCATTGTGGGGACAGTCGTACAGACGTCCGGTCAGATTTGTTCTAAATGCAAAAAGAAGGAGCGGGCCTGTAAGCGAAAGAAGCTGCATATCGCAGCCGGGCATGCTGTAGCTACTGGCGATGGATAAGTGAACGCTTCAATAGCGGCACCGCTATTTCACCTGCTTAGGCGAGCGCTCTCCCGTTCATTTCTGAGCCATCGCCTCGAATGCCGCAGGGTATCGCTGTCCCGATATGTTTTCAGGCGAGAACGTTGATTCGAGCCATGCGCGTTCATCGTCGGCCAACTCAACACTGGTTGCGGCGACATTCTGTTCCAGATGCTCAAGGCGCTTTGCGCCAGGGATGGGGATGATATGGAGACCTTGGGCTAGTACCCAAGCCAGGGCAATTTGGGCAGCACTGACTTGTTTGGCGACGGCGATCTCTTCGATCACCGCGACCAACTTGCGGTTCGCCTCGGCGTGTCCCTGCTGGAAGCGCGGCAAAGTGTGGCGCAAGTCGCCAGGCTCGAGCGTTGCAGCGGTCGGGACCTTACCCGTCAGGAAGCCGCGGCCAAGCGGACTGAACGGTACAAAAGCGATGTCCAATTCGTGACAGGCTTCAAGCACACCGTTGGTTTCGACATCACGCGTCCACAGAGAGTATTCACTCTGCAAAGCCGTAATCGGATGAATAGCATGAGCTCGACGTAGCGTATCGGCAGACACTTCGGAAAGTCCAATCGCTCGGACCTTGCCCTCGGTTACCAGGTCTGCCATCGCACCCACACTCTCTTCGACCGGCACGGCTGGATCGACACGATGAAGATAATAAAGGTCGATAACGTCGGTATCGAGCCGCCTCAACGAGGCTTCTGCGACGGCTCGGGCATTTTCAGGGCGGCCGTCCGTTCCGGTAATTTCACCGAAATCACTACGATTGGTGTTGTAGACAAACCCAAATTTCGTCGCAATCACTACACGTTGCCGGTGAGGCTTAAGCGCTTTGCCCAGCAGTATTTCGTTGCGAAGGGGGCCGTAAACTTCAGCTGTGTCAAAGAAGTTAACGCCGAGTTCGACCGCACGATGGAGGGTGCGGAGCGAGCTGGCTTCATTCTGGACGCCATAGGATTGGCTCAATCCCATGCAGCCTAAGCCGATAGCCGATATTTCAAATTTTCCGAGTCTACGATTTTTCATCATGCACTCCTTAATGAGACAAGTTGAGGTAAGTAAAGGATATCGGTGGCGAGCACCTCTGATAAGCTAATTAAGTTGATTGAATTGAGCTATAAATTAGAACAATGGATCGAACTCAGATTTCCCAACTTATTGTTTTTGCGACTGTCGCCCAAGCGGGTAGTTTTCGGGCGGCGGCGGATCAGCTTGGCATCGCGCCTTCCGCTGTCAGTTATGCGATATCCACGTTGGAGAGTTCGGTCGGGTTGCGGTTGTTGGCCCGGACCACGCGCTCGACGAAACCGACTGAGGAAGGTGAGCGTCTTTTGGCACGTGTGATTAGCCCACTGGCCGAAATTGAGAGAGGGTTATCGGAGGTGGTGGAGGGTGCCGGTGTTCCGTCAGGTCCATTACGGCTGGCAATGCCATTGCTAGCCGTTCAGGAAGTCATCATGCGCCGCTTGCCGGAATTTACGGCGCTGTATCCTGATATCGAAATCGATATTCGCACATCGGATGTTTTTGAAAATATTGTGGAAAAAGGATGCGACGCTGGAATAAGGTTTGGCGAGAGTTTGGAGGCAGACATGATTGCAGTTCGCGCAGGTCATCCGCGGCGCAGCCTGATCGTAGGTGCTCCGGCCTACTTCTCCAAACATCCAAAGCCACGGCATCCGCGCGATCTTGCCGCGCACAACTGCATCCGTCGCCGCTTCGAAGGGGGACGAACGTATCGCTGGGAGTTGGAACATGAAGGACACCCCACGAGCGTCGAAGTAAAGGGCAATGTGATTCTCCCGCAGCAGGCGTTGATACGTCAGGCCGCAGTGGATGGAATAGGGCTTGCGTTTTTGTTCGAGGAAATCGTAGCGGACGACATTTGCGCAGGAAGGCTGATCTCAGTCATGGAGGATTGGTGTCCGTATTTCGATGGGTTCTATATCTATTACCCGTCCCGGCGTCAGATGCGTCCGGCTTTGCGGGCATTTATTGAGTTCTTTCGCTATGACGTTGTGTCTGGGCAGGAGGTGCCGCATGCGATTTCTGCGACATAATTGCCGCCTCCCCCAATGCGTCCTGCGGTAAGTGATCTTAAAGAAAGAGTGGGGTGCGTTGTTTCAGTTTTAGTGCTTGCGCGTATTCCATCCTTGATGGCTTCTGACAACCGTGGCGCACTCCGGGCTTGTTCGTCAGATCCCTGATGCAGCTCCATCGTGTCCAATCGTCAGCGTCTGCCGACCCGCCAGGAACTCGCCAGACGAGCGATTGCTGATGCGCTGGCGGGCGTGGCCACGTTCTCAGACCAGGTCCAGCGGCGTATTGCATCCGAACTTGCCCTGCCTGTCTTGCTCGATTGTTGTTGGTGGTGATGTCGAGCAACCGGTCTTGGTGGATTTCATGCGCCGGGACCGCAGAGGTGTATTTGATAAGCCTCGTTTGCATGCACGCCTTACTTGCGGCACTTAGCGAGGCCCTGTCTGTTCCAGGTTAGGCAGCGCGCGCGTCGCGCGAATCCAATGCTCTCTTTCGCTGCGTACCTAGACGCTGAGCCTTTTTGTATCTGATGCGTCTGACCCGGGGCGTGGGCTCAGTGCGTAAAGCATTGGCTAAAAAGAAAATTTCTATTTATGACTCAACTAGACATATGATTCTTTAAATGTCACAAATTGATCATGATTGGCAATTAACGTGTTAATCTAGTGTTAAGTGCGACGCGCGAGAGCGGCCGCGCAGTCAGGGGATCCCGGAACACAACACTCAGATCCATCCCGAAAGGGTTGGACCAGCACGTTTTCACACGTTTCGCCAAATTTGTATCGAGGCTACAGTAATGACTCATCCCCGCTGTCTTCGTATATCCAAGTTGACACTTGGCCTTGTGGCCGCGCTTGTCGCGGTTCCGGCCTTCGCGCAGAGCACTTCTGCTGGCGTCGGAGGCCTTGTGACCAAGGCGGGTGGACAGCCGGTTCCGGGGGCAGAAGTAACCATCACTCATGTCGAGTCGGGTACTGTTTCCCACGCTACCACCGATGCGACAGGCCGCTATAACGCGCGTGGTCTGCGCGTTGGCGGTCCGTACTCCGTTACGATCACCAAGCCGGGTGAAGGCACCAAGACCGAAGACGGTGTGTACCTGGGGGTAAATCAGGTGGCCAGCCTCAATGTGGCGCTGACGGGCGACCTTACGACCTTGGACACCGTCACCGCTACCGCGATGGTGGAAGGTTCGGAAGTATTCAGCGCGACCAAGATGGGGGCGGGTACTAACATCAGCCGGCAGACGATCGAATCGCAAGCGTCGGTCGGTGGCAATATCCAGGATTACATGCGGATGGACCCGCGTGTGGCCTTTGTTGACCGGGCCTCCGGCTCAATCAGTGCGGGTGGCCAGAACCCTCGCTACAACGCCATCCGCATCGATGGTGTCTCGGCCAGCGATACGTTTGGCCTGGAAGGCAACAACATGCCGACCCGGCGCCAGCCGGTTTCGATGGAAGCGATTGAGGCGATCAACATCGATCTGTCCAACTACGACATCACCATCACCGGTGCAACTGGTGCGGTGGTCGACGCAGTGACCAAGTCCGGGACCAACGAGTTCCATGGTTCGGTTTATGGGTATATGCGCGACGGCGACTGGTTCGGCGATAATCCGGACCGCACCCCGTTCGATGGCTTCACCCAGGAGAAGACCTACGGTGCGACCTTGGGCGGACCGATCGTCAAGGACAAGCTGTTCTTCTTCGCTAACTACGAAAAGTTCAAACAGGATGCACCCGGTGCGGACATCGCCAGCAGCGCGATCGGCAGTGGCGCTATCAACCAGTTCCAGATCTCCGCAGCCCAGTCGATCTTCGAAGACCGCTACGGGGTCAGCGCGGGCAATACCAGTAGCTCGGGCAATACCGATTTGGAGGAATACGCGCTTAAGCTGGACTGGAATATAAGCGACAACCACCGTGCCAGCCTGCGTTACAGCAAGCTTGAGCAGAGCAAGCTGCGCATCAATGGCTACGGTGATGTCGATACCGCCTCGCTGAGCTCGTATTGGTATCAGCAAAACAAGACGGTGGAGAGCTACGTCGGCCAGCTCTTCAGCGACTGGACCGATACCTTCTCGACCGAGTTCAAAGTGTCCTACCGCGACTATTCCGCGGTGCGCAATCCATCGGCCAAAGGCACCCCGGCGATCACGCTGGCGTTTGGCACGCCCGATGGTGATGGCGTCGGTCAGGATCCCTCGCTCTACCTGGGAACCGAGAGCAATACCCAGTACAACCTGCTGACCACCAAGACCTGGAACTACTACGGTGCCGGCGTGCTGACCCTGGGTCACCACAGCGTGAAGTTTGGCGCCGAGTACAGCACCAACGAGATCTACAACATCTATGCGCCATACGTGGACGGCGGCTACACCTACAACAGCATTGAGGACTTCGCGAACAACACGCCGAGCTACTCAATCGTGCGCAATCCGCTCAATGGCAACATCGACAACATGGCTGCCGACTTCATCTACAAGACCATGGGCTTGTTTCTACAAGACACCTGGTACATCAACAACAACCTGACACTGACCCTTGGTCTGCGCGGTGACCGCTATAAAGTCAACCGCACGCCGCTTTACAACCCGACCGCTTCGGCCTATTTCGGCTACGACAACAGTAACGTCGGCGATGACAGCTTTCTGTGGCAGCCACGCTTGGGCTTCAACTACACGTTTGATGTCGAACGTCCGACCCAGCTGCGCGGTGGCGTCGGCTTGTTCCAGGGCGCCTCGCCGATGGTGTGGCTAAGCAACGCCTACACCACGACCGGGCTGAATTACAGTCAGATCGAGCAGTATGCAAAGGAGGGTGTCGCCTCGAGTACACCGCGCCAGAACATTAATTTCGTCTCCAACGACTTCAAGCAGCCCTCGGTGTGGAAGGCCAATCTCGCCTTCGACCACGAGTTGCCCTGGTACGGTATCGTCGCCTCGGCCGAGCTGCTGGCCACCCAAGTGAAGACCGGTCTGTACTACCAGCGTCTGGACATCGGCGCGCCGACTTTCGTCGGTCCTGACGGACGTGAACTGTTCTGGGGCAACGTCAATACTTTGCGTAACGCACGTGCCAATCGCGGCAACACGTATGGCGATGTGCTGCTGCTCGATACCACCAATAAGGGCCACAGCCGTCAGTTTACCGCCAGCCTGTCCAAGCCGTTTTCAGAAGGCAGCGACTGGTCCTGGAGTCTGGGTTACACCTACACCGATGCTAAGGAAGTCAGCGGCCTGACCAGTTCCACTGCGGCCTCCGGCTGGAACAACAGCTACGTATTTCAGGCCAACGAGGCGGTGCTTTCCACCGCCCGCTACGAGATCCGCGATCGCGTCTCCGGTGCGCTGAACTGGAAGCATAAGTTTTTCGGCCAGTACCAAACCACCGTTGGATTGTTCTACGAAGGCCGCAGCGGCCGTCCATACAGTTGGGTGTACTCCAATGACATGAACGGCGACAGCCGGTCTTACAACGACCTGTTCTATGTGCCTTCGGGTCCGGGTAACGTGATTTTCAGCGGTGGTGCGGCGATGGAGCGCGCGTTCTTTGATTGGCTGGGTCGCAACCCGCAGCTCGCTCGCTACGCAGGTCGGGTGGCGCCGCAGAACAGCGGTCGTGCCGGCTGGGTCAATACCTTCGATCTGCACATCAGCCAGGAGTTGCCGGGGTTCTTCAAGGGCCACAGATCCGAGATTTGGCTTGACGTGTTCAATGTCGGCAACCTGCTCAACAAAAAGTGGGGGCATATCTACGATTACGGCTTCTATGCGGACCAGGGCGTAGCACGCTTTGTCGGTGTCGATCAGGCGTCAGGCAAGTACATCTATAACTTCACCAGCCCGACCAGTGCAAGCTACGCCAATGCCGACGCCGACGGTTTCAATACCGGTGTCTCGCAGTGGTCGTTACAGCTGGGCTTTCGCTATAAGTTCTGATTCACCGCAATAGCGCGATGTAGGAAACGGCCGGGGTAACCCGGCCGTTTCCTTTTAAGTGGGGGAGTGCGCTACATTTCTGCGGTTAAAGACAGGAGCGGATGATGGACACAGCTATAACGGCACCGAAGGCGCTGCCAGTGGTGGACGCGCGGATTTACCCGCGCGGTGGGCTGGACGTGCTGTCGAGAGCGGAGGTCGCACGGCTACGCGATGCCTCCAGCGGCGGCATGCACGAACTGCTAAGGCGCTGTGCGCTGGCGGTGCTGACCAGCGGCAGTGCGTCGGATGATCCACGTGCTGCACGCGACCTATACCCTGACTTCGACATCCAGGTAGCCCAGCGCGACCGTGGCATCCGACTGGAACTGGCTAACGCACCGGCGATGGCTTTCGTCGACGGTGAGCTCATCAACGGCGTGGCCGAGCTGCTGTTCGCGGTGGTGCGTGATCTGGCGTACATGGCGATCGAGCTCGGCCCAGACGCTGCGGTCGATATCGAATCAAGCGAAGGCATTACCAACGCCGTATTTGGGCAGCTACGCAATGCGCGTACGCTGCAACCTTCTGATCCTAATCTGGTGGTCTGTTGGGGAGGACATTCGATCTCCCGCGACGAATACCTGTATACCAAACAGGTTGGCTATGAATTGGGTCTGCGCGGGCTGGACATCTGCACCGGGTGCGGACCGGGGGCGATGAAGGGACCGATGAAGGGGGCGACGATCGCTCATGCTAAGCAGCGCCGCAGCAGTACCCGCTACATTGGCATTACCGAGCCCGGTATCATCGCCGCCGAATCACCTAACCCGATCGTCAACCATCTGGTGATCATGCCGGACATTGAGAAACGGCTTGAGGCGTTCGTACGCCTCGGGCACGGTATTCTGGTATTCCCAGGAGGGGTGGGTACCGCTGAGGAGATCCTATACTTGCTTGGGATCTTGCTGCGAGAAGAAAACCGCCACGTGCCGTTTCCGCTGGTACTGAGCGGGCCGACCGTCGCTGCGCCGTACTTCGAGCAGATTGATCGTTTCATCCGTCTGACCCTGGGCGAGGCGGCGGTATCGCGCTATGAGATCATCATCGGCGACCCGGTGGCGGTGGCACGCAAGATGGCCGAGGGCATCCGGCGGGTGCGTGAGTACCGCAAGGGACAGAAGGACTCTTTTTACTTCAATTGGTCCATTGATATCCCGTTGGAGTACCAGCGTCCGTTTGTGCCGACTCACGAGGCGATGGCCGCGCTGGACCTACACCATGGCCGCCCGGCCCATGCACTTGCCGCAGATCTGCGAAGAGCCTTCTCCGGCATTGTCGCTGGCAACGTCAAAGAGGATGGAATGCGCCGGATCGATGCCTATGGACCGTTCGAAATCAACGGTAACGCCGACATTATGCAGGCACTTGACGGGCTGCTCCGTGCATTCGTCGAACAGCGCCGGATGAAAATTTCGGGCGAATATCGCCCGTGTTATCGCGTGGTGACCTGAGCGGAACTCAATAGATCTGAACGGGCGTTGCCTCTGCGACGTCCGTCGCGCTCAATCGAGCGTTGGTTTCACGGCTCTTGCCGGAAACGGAGATATTTGTCAGGCTCTTCCCAGTGCGCTGGGGAGCGACAAAATGCCGTTTGGTAAAACCGCAGGCTTCACGCTAGTGGGGCTGATGATGGTCATGGTCGTGATAGCGATCCTGGCGGTAATCTCCCACCCGGGTTTCAACAGGGGCCTGTGTTCCAACCCGCTGGCGACGGTCAGCAATGAGGTGCAGACTTTTTTGGGGTCGGCACGTTTGGAAGCGCAAAAGGGGGGGGCGAGCACCGGGGGCTGTCCCAGCTTCGATAGTGCTGCGTGTGAATCCGGGACCGATTGGAGTACCGGCGGGTGGGTCTGGCGTGACCACCACGATGCCAATGGTATTGCTCGCAGGGTAGTGCGCTATAGCGTGCAGCCTACGTCGATAATGCTTACCAGACTCGACAGTGCTGTGGAGTTCGCTGTGCAGGCGCGGCTCGGCGAGGGAACGCAGATCTTTCAGGTCGTGCCCAGTGACGCACGTGAACCATCCCACGGCAATATGTTCAACGCCGGCGGACAGTGCCGTATGTCACCGGGGGGCTACGCATGAGCCACGATTGTAGGCGTTTTTCACGTCGGCCGTGTGGCTTTTCGTTGATTGAGGTGCTCGTCGCTATCCTGGTACTTGCGGTTGGATTGTTGGGTTATGCGCTGCTGCAGACGATGACCGTGCGTTTGACTCAAAGTAGCAACCAGCGGACCCAGGCGACCAATCTCGCGTGCGACATGCTCGATCAGATGCGTGCGAACCGTATGGCCGCTCCTCAATACACCGGCGCCTATGACGGCAGCGATGAACACTGCGAGCCAGGTAAAGAGGTATCACCGGCTGCCTACAGGGCACAGTGGCAATGTCGCCTGCAACGTGCACTTGGCAGCGGTGCGAGCGCGCGTGTGACCTATGTGTCCGGGCAGGTAACGGTGTCGATCACCTGGAACGACCAGCGTTGGACACCCGGCCAGAGTGATAAGACTTTCATCGTGGAAAGTCGTCTGTGAGGATCCCAGCGGATGTGGCACAGCGTGGATTTTCGCTGATTGAGTTGATGATTGCCCTGCTAATCTCCAGCATCCTGGTGCTGGGAATGGTCCAGGTGTTTGCGGCTTCCCGAAATGCTTACCGGTTGTCTGAAGGAGTGTCACGCGCGCAGGAGAACAGTCGTTTTGCGATGGACTTCCTACAGCGCGACCTCCGCATGGCGGGCCACTTCGGCTGCATCAACGACCGGGTAAGACTGCAGAGCGCGGGGCGCCTAGTTTCGCACTTTGCCACTGGGGGCGTGCTCGATTTCGCCAACTCTATTCGTGGCTATGACAATGAAGCGCCGTTGGGATTAACGCTGATTCCGGAGCGCGTGGCGGGCACCGACACTCTCGTACTGCGCTTCTTGGGTTCGACTGGAGTCCCCGTAACACGTATCGACCGATCCAATCTAAGCATGTCAGTGGTCGAAGTGGATCCAGCGAAATGGTCCAGGCTAAGTGAGGAGGGGGACGGGGCCTCGGCATTATTTGGAGTGGCCGACTGCGTATTTGCAGATGTCTTCAGCGCCCAGAAGGTCAGCGCTCGTAACGGACAGCTAGCGGCACCCGCCAGCGTGGATCTGGAACGCTACGGTGTTGGTTTGCAGGGCGGGCTGGCCCAGCTGTATCGCGCCCATGCTTGGGTCTACTACATTGGAGTTGGCACGTCGGGCCAGCGTGCGTTGTTTCGTGCGCGCATCGGCGTCGACGGCCGCGCCCGTGGCGAGGAACTGGTGGAAGGTATCGAGGACCTGCAGTTCCGTTACGGCATGGACAGCAGCGTGGCAGGTGATTCGAGCGGCACCATTGCATTTCAGGGCAGGGCTGTGGACGTGGGATCAACCGATCTGGCATGGCGCCGAGTTAGCCAGGTGCAGATGGGCTTTATCGCTGCCAGCCCGATGTCTGCCAATGCGCTGCAGGTCAGGTCGTTGGATGTGCTGGGTCATTCGGTTACGCCAGCTGGAGATGGCAGGTTCCGGGCGGTGTACGTCAATACGATCGCGCTGCGAAACCGCTTGCACGGCAACTAAGGAGTCCGGTTATGACGCGTTATTGTTCACGTACTCGCTGTTGGATCTGCACCTCGCGGCAACAAGGCATGGTGCTCTACCTCGCGTTGATCGTCCTGGTCCTGCTGGCGACCCTTGGCATCGTCGGCATGCAGGTATCGATCCTGCAAGAGCGTATGTCCTCGAACTACCACAGTGCCCACCAGGCGTTCCAGACCGCCGAGGCCGATGTGCGTGCGGGCGAATGCTACCTCGAAGGCCGGGTAAACCGTACCGGCACATGTTCGGAGGCAGTACAGGATATTGTGCAGACCTGCGACGACGGTTTTGACCCGGCTACTTGGCTTCGCGAGAAATCCAGCGACGTACCCGGCAGCAATCGGGTGAGCCTGCGTTCCATCGGCTCATGTATTGCCGGCAACGCCAGCCTGGCGATGGGGCGTGGGCCGGCGAGCGAGGACGCTAATCCGGTGTATCAGATCACGGTCTACGCGATCGGTCCCGACGCCTCTGCCAACGCAGCGGTGGATACCATCTTTCGCCCTTGAGGGAGGACTGCATGCGATCTGGCCGACTCAAGTTGCTGGCTCTACTTGCCCTGGCCGCAAGTGGCGTAGGGGGGGGGCTCTACCTTACGGCTACCGCGCAGATTGCCGCTCCTCAGCTGGCGCAGGCACCTATGAGCACTGCGCAAACAATCGTACCGGCTCTCATCGTGGCAGTCGATGATTCGAGGTCGATGGATTTTGAAATGTTGCTGCCGAGTAGCGACGGGGTGGCCTGGTGGAACAGCATCAGCAAAACCTTCATCGGCCTTGATCTCAATGATGCTTCGCTGCCGGGGGTTTTGAACGTCAATCCAAGTGGAGTCGCAAGCGATGTATGGAAGAAGGTCGGCTACTTGTTTCCATTCGCAGTTGCCGACGACAACGAAGGGCGCCCCCCCTTTGACGAGGTCAATGAGCATTTTGCTATTGCGCCTTTTCCCCAATATGGTTGGGCGCGCTCGCCAGACATCAATAGGTCCTACTTCGAGCCGACCGAGACCTATGAGCCCTGGGTCCAGTCTGACGGCCAGTTCCTACAGGATGTTAACGGCATTGATGGGGCTACCGGTCAGGTGGTACCTACCTCGGCAGTATTAGACCCCAAGCGTGGCACGACCCGGATCAGGTTGACCGAGGATATTGCGCTGACGGGCAGCAACAACCGCTTCGTTCTGTTCTCGTCGATGGTGATGCCCGCAGGGACGGTCTACAAGGATCTCCGCTGTGCTGACGGCGGCAGCATGCTCGACGGTGGCGATCGCGCTGATGACAGTGGTTGGTACACGGCCTCGGCGAATCGGGTGATTGATGGCGGCGGTGCAAACTCTCGGTGTAGCTTGGCGATTAAGTACTACGCACCGACGTTCTACGTGCTGGCCACTCGTGCCAGCGCAGTCGCCAGGACGCTAGGCTACAAAACGTCGGCGGTCATCGAGGACGGAGCACAGACGCCGAATGGCACCGCGCTGTGCAAGTTCGAGATCCGTTCGGAAAATTTCATGGATGTGGGCCGCTATACCGCTGCGATCAACAACTTCGCCAACTGGTTCAGTTATTACCGAAAACGTCATGCCGCCGCGCGCGCTGGTATGAGCCGCGCGTTTGTCGATCAGAATCTGAAGATCCGCGCCGGTTATTTCACTATTAACTCGCGTAACGCGGTCAGCATGCGCCGTATGGATGTCGCCAGCGAGCGTGCGCTGTTCTACAGAGATATGTTCGCATTGAGCTCAAATGGCAGTACGCCCAACAAGGAGGCGGTCGAGTTCATGGGGCAGCAGTTCAAGCGAGCTTATGTGGAAGGCTCCAGCCCGGTACAGTTATCGTGTCAGAAGAACTATGGAATGCTGCTCACGGATGGATTCAGCGACGACGCCGCGCCGAGGATCACAAACGAAGATAACGATGATGTCACGATCTTTCCAGCACCACTGAAGGATCCCACGGCCAATACCTTGGCCGATATCGCAGGCTATTACTATAAAAATTCGCTCGGAACCGGGTTCCCACCGGCTGGCGGTAAGGTGGCGATTGACGCGTCGTGTTCAGTGGCAAATCCTGATCCGCGGATGGACTGCCAGAGCGCGTCACACATGAACTTTTTTGGCGTGACGCTGGGGTCACGCGGCCTTGTGTTCGGTGATCCGGCTCATGCGGCACAAAACATCGATCCTTTTGCGTATCCGCCGAGCTGGCCCACCACGTTCTACGATCGCCATCCTTCGGCGGTCGATGATCTGTGGCATGCGACGATGAATGCACGCGGGCGCTTCATCAACGGCACAACCCCTCGTGGGTTAGTCAGCGCCATCGAAGGAATCGTGCAGGCCGTAGCCGCTGGCGGTTGGACATCCGGGCATATTGCGCTATCTGGTGCACGTGTGGGTACGGGTTCGTTGACGGTTCAGCCTGCCTATGCGGTGGTAGGCAGCACCGATTGGTACGGAAGACTGACCGCGAGTTCAGTATCAAACGCCGGATCTAACATTCGCTATACCTCCCTGTGGGAGGCGGGTGCGGTATTGCCCGCAGCCGCCGAGCGCACAATCTACTTCGGAACCACGGCCGGCAGTGTCGTGCCGAGCGTACGCAAATTCACCCGCGCCAACCTGGCCAGCGCCGGAATCACCACCTTGTCCGGATTGTGCACCGACGCACTGACACCGGCGGCATGTTCGACAGCAAACCTTGACGCTCTGGCTGTGAGCATGGATGAGGCGGTCGCATACCTGCGTGGTAACAGTGCAATGGAGGGCACTCACTTACGCGAGCGCACAGGCGTACTGGGTGACATTATCAACGCCTCTCCGGTTGTATCGTCGCCAAGCGACGATTACGGCTATCGCTCCTTGGGCGGGACACTGGGCAGCCGTTATGCGACTTATCTGACAAGCAAGGCGAATGGCGCACATGCGCTGGTGGTGGTAGGTGCCAACGACGGCATGCTGCATGTTTTCGACGGCGCTTCGGGCGTGGAAGTGTTTGCATACATGCCGGCGACGTCGATCAGCCATCTGGGCAACCTGTTATTTCCCCGTAATCCTGATCCCAACGGCAGCCAGGAATTCGAGCATCGCTATTACGTCGATGGACCGATTGTGATCTCGGATGCCTACTGGGGTGAGGGTTGGCGAACCATCGCGGTGGGTACAGCAGGAGCTGGTGGTCGTAGCGTCTTCGCGCTTGATATCACCGATCCAGAGCACATCTCGGTGCTGTGGGAACTAAATGATCGCATTAGCGATCACGATGCGCTGCGCAACAGCATCGGTTACGTACTCGGCAAACCGGTGATCGTGCCGGTCAAGGCGGTCGATGGCTCGGTGGCTTGGAAGGCGATATTCGGTAACGGTTACAACAGTTTCGCTCAGCTCGCCAGATTGTTCGTGGTTGATCTAGCAACCGGGGCAGCCACCACGATCACTGCGCAGGAATTGACCCATGGCGGCAACGACGTGGCCTCTTACAATGGTTTGGGCAATGTGGTGGTGTTGGATCGGATGATGCAAACGTCCGGCGGCACGGTTTACGGTCGTGACGGCTATGCCGACACAGTCTATGCCGGCGATCAGAATGGTGCACTGTGGAAGTTCAACTTGCTGGACGCTAGCGTGGCGCTGGATGGCGTGCCGCTCTTTGTGGCCCGCGCTTCGGATGGACGGCGCCAGCCGATCACGGGGGGCTTGGAAGCGAGCAGCGGATCGGGCGATTCGGTGGTGGTCTATTTCGGCACGGGTGCCTTTTCATTTGAGGGGGATGCCAGCAGCGTCAACACACAGACCCTCTATGGCATCGTTGACCGTAATATGGCGATCATGGATCGCAGTTCGCTGCTCGGGCAGACCCTTGGTGGGGTGAGTGGCCGTCACCGTGCCACTTCGACGCATTCGATGAGTGCGCTCTATTCCGGTTGGTATTTGGATCTGCCGTCCGGCCAGCGCGTCATTGGCTCGCCCCGCGTAGAAAACGGCACGGTCTTCATCCCGGCCTACGAGCCATCCGGTACCGCCGCCAATCCCTGCGAGCCGGTTGGGGCTAACTGGCTGTATGGTCTGAATTCCATCTCGGGTGCGGCGGCGCTGGTCCATGTTGTGGAGGAGTCTCCGATCGACGCAACGCGTGCGCCGATGGTCGGAGGGAGTCGGCTGGAAACGAGCGGTGGCGCTCCGGTCGTGGATCTAGCCGTGTTCACCACGGCTCGCGTGGCGTCGATAAGTGAGCCGGCCGCGCTGGGGGAAACGGTCGATGCGCATTGCTCAATGGTGATCCAGGCGCCTGGCGCGCAGCCGCTGTATGTGCCACGGCCGTGTGGCCGCCAATCTTGGCGACAGTTGCGATGACCGCGCGGGTTCTCCTGTCGATTGAACAATAGGGGAGTCCAATGCGTCGCCATGCCCATGGTTTTACGCTCATCGAACTGATGATTGTTATGTCCGTCATCGCCGTGTTGGCGTCGTTGGCATATCCGTCCTACGGCCGATACGTGCGCATCGCTCACCGGTCGCAGGCTAAGGCTGATCTGATCGAACTGGCGCAGCTTGCTGAGCGCTACTACACCGTGCACAGCAGCTACCAAGGATTCGACCTGCCGTTTGCGGCATCACCACGGGACGGGGTAGCCAGGTACACGTTGACGTTGGATGGACAGGGGGCGACGACTTACACGCTAAAGGCGACGCCAATCAGTGCACAGGCAAGCGACAATTGCGGCACGTTGACGCTGAATCAGGCTGGCATCAAGACCCCGGCACCGCGCGATGTAGGCTGCTGGTGAGTCGTGACCGGCCGGCACCGAAAGGCATGTGCAGCGATATGCACCGACCCCCTTGCGTCATGCGCGAAATCATCGTTACAATGCGCCCCCCGCCCGAATAGCTCAGCCGGTTAGAGCACTTGACTGTTAATCAGGGGGTCGTTGGTTCGAGTCCAACTTCGGGCGCCATATCCTGCAAGGGCTGCGAGAAATCGCAGCCCTTTGCTTTTGTCTACTATTCCGGGGTGTGTCTACTATCGGACGGGTGTTACGGTCTTCGGCCGGCGCCGATAGTGCCGCTGCGTGATGGCCGGGTTGGCGTGGGTGAGTAGGTCTTGTGCGTCGGTCTCACTGACCGAATCTGAGCCCGCCTTGGCGCGGAAGTCATGCAAGCGGATATCGTTCAGACCGGCCTTCTCACGCGCTACACGCCACAGAGCGCGGACACCGCTGGTGGTGTAGGGGCCGACACCCCGGCCAGCGTTGGGGCCGCGTGGGTGGCTTTCGAATAGCCATTCGCGGCCGAAACGGCGCCACAGCCGCTTCGCGTCCTCCACGACTTCGCGTAGTTCTTCCGTCCAGGCCACCACTGTGATGCGGGCGCGCTTGCCGGCCTTGCTCGGCTTGTAGCGGATGCCCTCGTCGTTGATGTCCTCCATTCTGACGGCCAGCACATCCGACTGGCGCATACCAGTCAGGTACGAAAACCGGATGATGCAGGCCAGCTTAGGGCTTGCAGCGGCCAGGATCTGTTCCAGCTCGGCATCCGTGACGTACCGTTCGCGCGGCATCTCTTCGTTACGGTAGCGCAAGTCTTTGGCGGGATCATCGCCACTGAACGCACCAATGCGCCGGGCGTGTGTATACGCCGCCGACAACAGCGCTTTGTCGCGATTAGCTTGAACGTTGCCTTTGCGCAAGAGGTAGCCGTATACATCCGCTGGTTTTAGCGCATCGAGCGCCATATGGCCGAAGACCGCGGCGAGGTTCTGAGCGCTGCGCTGGTAGTTGTCTAACGTGGCAGTGCGTAGCCGCTTTGCAGAGGTCTGCAAATAGTGTGAGACCGCGTCCGCGACGGTTGCGACTCCGGGGCGCTCGGCCACCAGCTCGGCATATCTGACCAGGGCCGGGCCGTATTCGTCAGCTAGCCTGATCCACTTGTTTACACGCTTCAGGTAGTAGGCCCCGTGCTGGATCAGCATGCCGCGGGGCAGGTGCTTGTTCGTTTTACGCTGTCGCCCCACGTTACGCCGCCTTCACCTTGATTGCGCCCCAGTTCGGCCCCTTGGCCGGCTTGGCCGTCTTTCGCGGTTGCAGCAGCACTACGCCGCGTTCAATGAGGGGGCGTCCAATCGCATTCGGTTTGAACGGTATACCCATCTGTCCCAGTCGCCGGCACTGCGCCTTGTAACTGTTGGGCTTCAAGCCGGTCAGCACGCCCACTTCGTCAGGCGTAAGCCAGGTGTCAGCAGCTCCCATGTCGTTTTCCTCGTTGCAGCCCCACCCAGGCGACAGGGTGGGGCGAATTCTTGATGCGCCAGAGCACGGCGTATTGGCTAATGCCTATGTGCTTTGCTGCCTGACGGGTCGTAACTAGCTGCCCGTCGATTACGTGCGCGTATTTCGCAGCTCGGGCCAAGCCGGCGCGGCGGCGGTAATCAGTCAGCGTCGGCCACTGCGGGCGGGCTAGGGCGTCCATCACAACCCTCCCGGCGCGCTCGGCGACAGTCGTATCCACTTGCCAAACGGCACGCCCGAGTCCGCATCAAGCCATGCACCGTAGCGTCGCTGTGAGCTTGTAAGTTTTTTTGATGGGCCTGGGCCTGGGCGTGCGGCTTCACGGCCTGCGTCGGTTACGTAAAATAGGTCGTCATAACTCGTTATTGCGTTGCCGGTACGGCGCGTCATCAAGTCGAGCCTGACAAGCTCTGTGCATAGTTTGTGGCCGCTGCTGCCCTGCCCAGTAACGAAATAGTTCCGGTATCCCGGCTCCCGGCCATCGTCACCGACACCGAGAGCGTGGCGGAGAATTTGCAGCAGCTCTCCGTGCAGCTCGGCCATTCAACACCTCCGTCGCGCTCGGCGCATCGATCTGCGGCAGGCTGGTGGTCTCGTCTCCGACTGTTTGGAAAATTAGTAGCAGACAATCGACGGGGCTGTTGTGCCCAGGGCCTGTACGCTCCGGCAACTCAAACTTGGGGCGGCCTGGGAAAAACTTAACTTCTGCACCAAGCTCTAGTGCGCGATGGAACCACTTTGCATTTGTTCGTGCTGGCACTAAGAAGACCGCGCAATTTGCAGCCGGTGCCTGCCCCACAAATGGCCTGATATTTGACCACGGCGGGTTGCAGAATACGCGGTGTCCTGACCAGGACAGTGGCGCGTCAGCCGTTGACGCGCGGTAAATGAGGCCATTCCCAGGCTCGCTAGCGCCGTCTAGGGTGAAACCGTATTCGGCATGCAATTGATCGAATAGCGATCGTGGGGTTCGCCAATTTTGATGTCTGCCTTTCCCGTACCATTCAATGTAAGTGTTAACCATTCAACACCTCCAGGCCGGTCGGCAGCTGGTCTGAGTCGTCGTTCAGTTCGGCGATGAAAGCTGGCCAGATCTTCTCCCAAAATCCTACAGCCTGCGGGTTTACGATCATTCCGACTGGTTCGCAGTCGCAAACCAGCATCTCGTATAGCCAGTCCTCACGCCCAACGAGCATCTCAAGCTAGGTCTCGTTGTCGATCACCGCTGGGATGGATTCGAAACGCTCTCGGGCATCTTCTCGGCTGATATTTGCTTTCCGGCGGTCATCAAGAATTTGCCGGCGAATTTCGGCTACGGCCTTGTCCCCACAGAACACTCGGCTTTCCGAGCCCCACAGCTTTGAGATTGCATAGTCACGATTGATCGATTCGAGGAACCGCGCGGCGGGTATGCCCATGCTGCCCCATGTGTGTCCTACTGAGCCGAACGTTGTGTGGCATGCGAGTGCGCACCAGTGGCGTGAGCCCCCGTGGCGGTCTGACGTGATGCCCTCGCTCAAGTAAAAGCGGCCACGTTCTCCATTGGCCGCGACGTTAATGCATGTTGCTACCTCACGCATCACACCCCACCCTGCGCGGCATTCTGCGCGGCGGTGTGAGGCAGACCGGTAGGCGGCTGCTCTTACTGGGGCTGGCTTGCCAGCGCAGCGCGTACGCGCGCCCTTTCCTGAGCCGTGCCGTATTGTTGTATGTATTCCGCCAGGCCAGTAATTTCAGCTCTTCATCGCCGATCGCGAAATCATTGGACCGGCAAGACCCTCGCGCTAGCCGCTGGCTGGCATCGGTTGCAGCTCCCGGAAGGCCGACTCCATCTGTGGATCGACTTCTACCCGCCGACGCGGCGCGGGATTGACGATGAAAACGCGCCGGCACGGTTCAAGCCGCTACGCGACGGGCTGGCCGACGCACGGGGCATTGATGACGCAAGGTTTCAGTCGCACCCGGTTGTGCGAGATGAATGCCGCAAAGGTGGCGCAGTTGTTGTTCGGCTGACAAGCAGAACCCCTACATTGAGACTGTCTTGGAGGCAGCACGAGCGATATCCGTGAGTTGCTGGCGCGACTCAATCCGACGACGGTGCGCTACGACATTGGTCGGGGCGGGATGCCGGAGCTGACAAGCCAGGACATTGCCGCAGCACTGGGAAGCGTGCCCGCAGGATTGGGCCGCGAAGTGTTGGAGGCATGCTGGTGGTCGGACGGGGCTGCACGCCGATCCAATGGATTGCGTGATGCGGTCTATGCTCTTGTTAGACCGGAGCTAGAGCGGCAATCCCGCGAATTGTCCGAGGCGCGCATCCATCGAGGAATGCTGCATGCGTGCTCGACCTGGGCACAATCCCCCAGTCCTGAGCTGCGCCGAGAGCTGGCGATTGCAGAGGCCCATGTGGAAGCGGTCAAACTCCGCTGCTGGCCGTCCAACGCATGGGAAATGTTGCCGGCGATTGTGCGTGCAGTGGTCAACGAGATTGCTCATCCGGCGCAGTGCCCATGCTGCGCGGGGCGCGGGCTGCGTGTTGTTGGCGAGCTACTCATCAAGTGTGAGGCGTGCCAAGGCCGGGGGAGGCACGCAACCAGTGATCGCGGGCGGGCTGCGGCTATTGGGCGTGATGAGTCCACGTACAGGGAGAGGTGGCGTCCCATGTACATTTGGGTCCTCGATGAGCTGATTGCTGCTGAATTTAAGGCAGCGCGAGTCTTGAGCAGGGCACTAAAGCGAGCTGCATAGTGCGGGGTTGATGCCCCCGCACTTTCCCGGGTAATTTCCTATCATCGCAGTCGTTATGCCGACCGGCCCGCCCACCAGCGGGCCGTTTGCGCTTCAGCTTACGGGGCGCGCCGGCTCAGCAGATCCGCCATGCGGGTTTGCCAGCCGGGCCCGCTGGCCTTCCAGCGCTCTAGCGTTTCTGCCGGCAGGCGCAGTGTGGTCGATGTTTTCGCCGGCCGCTTGCCGGGACCACGCGTGCGTTTGGGCTTGAGCATTTCAGCGGCTAGCTCAGCTGGGAAAATCTCGCGTAGGACATCGGCGGCCGGGTGAGCCTTGGCGAACATCTCGTCGGTCCACTCGGGATTTTCATCATCGATCATTTCGGGATCAGGACGTTTGTTCATATTTGCGGACCTCTCGTTTATTGGCCTTGCGAAAGCTAATGACTCGAATGCCGCCAGGAATGGGAGTGAACACCAGTATGTGCAAGCGCGACCCTACGAAGCCTAGCGCCTGAAACCGGCGTTCGGGATACGCGCGGCGCGTGTCTTCCACGATCGTTGCGGTGGAGAAATCGAACTGAGCGGCTAACTCAAACGGGATACCGCGTTCTACGGTGTTCCGCTCGTTTTTGGCTGCGTCGAATTCGATTTCCATGTTCAAATCGTAGTAACAAAATAGTGATTTGTCAACTTTTCCGTTACTGCAATTTGATACTTAAGCGAGCGGCGGGGGCTGGCTGGATGCCGGTTGCTCGCCTCAATTTGAACGTAGGGCGAGTAAATGGACCCGATCGAGTGTTTGGTGCAGTCAGTGTTTGCCGGGGACTGGGTCGCTTATCGTTGCAGCCTGCCGGAACGCAAGACTATAAAAAACGGCGACGGCACTTGGTACACCGCCCCGCGCACCTAATCCGCCGCCACTGCGCGCGCGGCCTGTTCTTGATTGCTGAATCCTTCTAGTTAATTGATTTAATTGACTTTAGGGGTGGCCTGTTCAGGCCTCGATGCATCTATTCACTGCCACTGCGCGTGACCCCATGCCCTGCCTATCGGCGGGGCTTTTTCGTATTCGGAGAGACACAAATCATGTCGGCCCTCGCTTACGCGGTGTCAC